>Ga0208277_1000003_pt1 | contig 132627 bp, 129 predicted proteins | sample ETNtaG_5_FD_185782 | JGI IMG/M metagenome (GOLD analysis project Ga0208277, IMG submission 185782) | Marine microbial and viral communities from oxygen minimum zone, Eastern Pacific Ocean - ETNP201406SV205 (SPAdes) (version 2) | ecosystem: Environmental > Aquatic > Marine > Oceanic ...
ATAGAGAAACTCTCAGTATCTAAATTCATCTGAAAGGGTTCATCTCCAACGTTAAGGGCGCACAGAAGGTGAGACCTCAAAAACGAAATAATCGGAGAGCCTCGAGAAGATAACCACCTGAAATCAGAATAAGGATCTAACCATCGTTTTCGGAGCTCAATCAATCTTTTGTAAGCTACAAGAATTGAGTTCTGATCGGACTCCTGATGCTCAACAGTATCTTCGGGGAGCCTGTTTCCCACTGGAAGCCAAGGCTTTGCGGCAGAGAACCCAAAGTTGCTTTCGGCATTCCAGGGTATTGGAGATCTGGCACCATCTCTACCATCGGAGTTAATCTCGTTCCTGAGGGCTATAGGGTCAGTCATATCTTCAGGTTTGACTTTGATACTTTCTAAACCAAGCTCATCACCTTGATACAGAAAAGGAAGACCAGGCAGAAATAAAAGTAAAGTGGCATACGCCAATGCTCTTTGTTTCCCCAAATCCCCACCTCCGAAACGTGTTGGTGCACGCGGATCGTCATGACTGCTCAAAGCCCAAGATAAATCCTCAGGTGCAGCATCAAGAGCGTCCCGAAATGTGTCCCACATTGGATCAGGAGACCAAGGAACATGCATGGGCGCGAAGTAGAAAGCTCTGTGAAGAGCATCTTTTGACGATACATACCGACTGACCCTGTTAGGGTCATTGTCTCTTAGGTACACTTCACCGAGAAGCAACGCATCATATTCATCGGCAATTTTTCTCCAGCGTTGATAAATCTCAATGTTTCCAGCCTGATCTAGGTCATATCGATGATCGTAAGAAGCGAAGATTTCACGCGGACTCATATCGTCACGCAATCCGAACCGTAATGGATTATTGGGCATTAGCATATTTTTAACAAGGCCTTGAGCTACATCAATTCGGAATCCGTCAACTTCCCTATCCAGCCAAAATCTTAATATCTCATCAAACTCCTTAACGACGTTAGGGTTATTCCAGTTCAGATCAGGTTGTTCAGGAAGAAATAAGTGGAGGTAATACTGACCAGTTTCTTCGTCAAACGTCCACGCTGGACCGCCGAAATGTGATACCCAGTTATTGGGTGGACCTCCATTTTGCGATGGGTCCCGCCAATGATAAAACCCTCTCCTTTCACTGTCCATGGACACCCGTGAATTGACGAACCAGTCATGTTCAATTGATGTGTGATTAGGAACCAGATCTATCAATAGCCGGAGGCCTAACCTATGGGCCTCAGACACAAGGTAGTCAAAATCATCCAAGTTTCCAAAGATCGGGTCAACATCACAATAATCTTTTACGTCATACCCGAAATCTGCCATGGGAGATGGGTAAAAGGGTGAAACCCACACCAAATCAACTCCTAACCGAACTAGATAGTCTAGCTTTGACGCTAAGCCACGGATATCGCCAACTCCATCCCCATTGCTATCGGAAAAGGACCTGATGTACACCTCATAGCCAACTGAATTGTCCCACCATCCTGAATTAGCTTTTTTACTCATGGCATCCAAGACTCTTTCTCTAAAGCCCATATACCGTGTGGTTCCTCAGGATAGTGAGAGAGGATCTTCAGACCAACAAAGACGAAACCTAATCTTTCAGCAACAGCCAGGGATGGGTAATTATCAGGAAGAATAGTACTGAAGAGACAATCCTCGTCTAGATCTTCGAATGCATACCTAATAGACTCTTCCCCAGCTTCTGTGGCATAACCCAATCCCCACTTGTCCGGATGTAGTGCCCAGCCAACTTCAACCCCAGGCCAACCATCGCGTTCAGGGTTATGCAAGCCCGCTCTTCCTATAAAAGTTCCTGATTCCTTTTCTTCTAGAGCCCAGTGTCCAGTTCCTCGAAGTTCCCACTGGCCGAGCCAACAAGCCATTTCAAACCAAGCTTCAGGTCTTCCCTTATGATCAGGAAAGCGCAGACTTTCACGCAATTCAGGTGTACCCAGCATCGCTGCATAACTATTTAGATCTTCATCACGAAATGGCCGCATAATCAGCCTCTCAGTTTCAAGCGTGGGGCAGGAAGTCACTGCTTAGCCCTGTTCTTCTAGATCAGGTTCCGAAATCTATGACAGCACGCACGACTTCACCTTTTTTCATTGCTGTAAAGCCATCATTAATTTCATCTAAAGTGATCGTGCGAGATACCATTTCGTCAAGTTTAAGTCTGCCGCCGAGATATAGATCACAAAGGTGCGGCATATCAACTTTGAAATTATTTGAGCCCATTATTGAACCCTGAAGGCGTTTAGCCGATAAGAAAAGGTCTGCGCCAGGTATTTCAAGGTTCACACCAGGAGGGATCATCCCCATAATGGTTGCTAAACCTCCGGCCCTAATCATACCGAAGGCTTGTTCAGCAGTCTGTTTAAGACCTATGGCCTCAAAGCTATAGTCCACCCCACCGCTTGTGAGTTCTAGAACCTGCGCTACGGGGTCTCCGTCATTAGGATTAACTGTATGAGTAGCTCCTAATTGTGTCGCCCAATCTAACTTTTGTTGTTCCAAGTCGACAGCAATGATCTGCCGGGCTCCGGCTAAATGAGCACCTTGAATAGTTGATATTCCAACTCCCCCGCAGCCAACGACCGCAACGGTTGAACCAGGCTTAACCTCTGCACTTCGAAAAACAGCACCAACCCCCGTTGTTACTCCACATCCGACCAACGCTGCTCTATCAAGGGGCATATCATTACTGATTTTAACGACTCCATTTTGATGCACGAGCATCTCTTCACCAAAAGAACCTATGCCTGTGAACTGATTGACTTCTGCGCCATCATGATCGGTAATTCTTGGCTGGGTTCCTGGTTGGCGACCTTGAACCTGTTGCCTCTCAGAGCAGATATAGCTATGCCCTGTTAGGCACCGGTCGCAGTAACCACAGAACATGGACAAGCAGGTAATAACATGGTCACCTACTTGGATACCAACGACATCCTCGCCAACAGCCTGAACAATTCCGGCTGCTTCATGACCCAATAGCATCGGGTACATCGCCAGCATTGACCAACTCCCATCTATGAAATGGAGGTCACTATGACATAGGCCCGATGCGACTGTCTTTATGAGTACTTCATTACGGTCCGGCTTATCAATGGTTACATCTTCAACCGTCAGGGAACCACTGTCGTCTCTCAGGATTGCTGCCCTCATCAAAACTCCTTTTATTGATGTTTGCACTTTAGCGCAATATTTGAGTTGATAACAGCGTCTAGAGAACCTACTTAATCGACAACCTTAAGTATTCTCTCAACAATAGATTTCAATATCTCGGGACTTGTGGCAAAGTTAAGACGCGCAAAGGCGTTGCTTTGTGGACCGAACTTACTTCCGGGCTCTAAAGCGACTCGACTTTCCTCAAGGATAATTTCTGCTGGGTCCTGAGAAATATTGGTGTTAGAAAAATTCAACCAAGCCAGATAAGTAGCTTCTGGCAAGTCCATCTTTATCTCCGTGTCAGCAAATGATTTAATTAAGAAGTCTCTATTCTCATGCAATTGTTTCAGGGTATTTTGAAGCCAAGGTTCACCAGCCTCCCATGCAGCAACCGTAGCTGCAGCCCCAAAAGAACTTGGTTTACCAAAGTAATGCTCAGGAAATGCTGAAAGTTTTTCTCTGATTGATTGATCCCCGATGTGTGCTACCGAACATCTAGCTCCTGCAAGGTTAAAAGTTTTGCTTGCGGACCCTACTGTAACCGTGCGCTCTCGAATGTCTTGCCCGTACCCCGCAAGAGATATATGCGATTTACCATCGAATATCAGGTCGGCCCATATTTCATCACTTATTACTAATAAATTGTGATTGATTACGACTTCACTAAACTCTTCAATTTCACCCTCAGAAAAGAGATGTCCAGTCGGGTTATGTGGTTGACAGAATAGAACAACTTTGATTTCTGATTTAGCTAATTCGTTGAACTTCTCCATGTCAATCGACCAGCCTTCCTCTAGCAAAGGAATATCTATTAGCTTACGTCCTGCATTGGTAACCGCCTTGGCAAAGGGGTGATAGACAGGTGAGAATAAAGCCACTCCATCATTTGGGTTTGTGTGCAAGACCATTACAGCTTCAAGTGCATGCATTGAAGATGTAAAAACAACGCATTGGGCCTCGGGTAGTCTAAGACCGTCACGGTTGGCGATCCAATCTGTCCAAGCTGGTATCAGACGTTCGATATGGTTGAATTTATAGCCGAAGTCTTTAAGGTCCACCATTTCTTTTAAAGCTTCATAGGACACATTTGGAGGATCAAAATCCATATCAGCTACAAATGCCGGAATTATATCTTTTCCGTACTTGGTCCATTTCATTCCCTTTTTAGAGTGCAATCGATCAAGGTCTATGTGCAATGGGTCATTCATTAGAATACTTTCAGTGACCGCATTCTATTATTTGTAAAATGCTAGCTACAGCCACTGGTAGATCCGCAACTTTGGCATGTGAAACAGCTACCAGACCTCTGCATACCTGTTCCACATTGCATGCAGAATGGGGCGTCGTAGCTGATGAATTCCTTATCAACTTGGATTTCTTGGGATGGGGGGTCTGGAAGGATATTGACTTGTTGAGCTGAGGCTTCTGCTACCTCCTCCACGCCCGGCAAAGTTGGCTGCATTCTCTCATCGCTGGTGACTATGTTTAAAGATTTACGTCTTGAAGTTGGCAAGTACTCTACTGCGAGCCGTCGAAAGAGGTAATCAATGAGGCTTGAAGCTATTCGCAATTCGGGATCATCGGTGATTCCGGCAGGCTCAAACCTCATTCCAACAAATGCTGAAACATAAGCGTCTAATGGGACTCCATATTGCAAGCCATGGCTAACAGCCATTGCAAATGCGTCCATTATTCCAGCCAAGGTACTCCCCTGCTTGCTGACTCGAATGAAGATCTCCCCTGGGCGACCATCAATATATTCGCCTATGGTCACGAAACCCTTACAGTCAGCCACACGAAACTCAAAAGTTTTGCTTGAACGAGATCGGGGCAAGCGCTCTCTTTGAGGGCGCGCAGCACTAGCTCCAATAGATTTCGCAATGCTAGTTGGTGAAGTTCCTTCGCTACCATCAACAGTCAAAGGCTGGGCGACCTTGCAGTTATCTCGATAAATCGCAACCGCCTTTATTCCAGACTGCCATGCTTCCTTGTATAAATCTTGAACATCATCTACTGAAGCAGATTGTGGAAGATTTACGGTTTTAGAAATAGCTCCAGATAGAAATGGCTGGACAGCCGACATCATTTGGATATGACCCAATGGTTCAATCCAATTATCACCCATAGAACAGGCAAAGACTTGCAGATGCTCTTTCTTGAGGTGAGGAGCTTCCTTTACACTTCCAGTTCTCTCTATACAGTCAATTATCTCATCTCGTTGTATCAAGTCGTACCCTAGTGTCTCTAACGCTCTTGATATCGTTTGGTTAACGATTGACATTGTTCCACCGCCAACTAAGGTCTTCGTCTTTTTCAGACCAAGGTCGGGCTCAATTCCTGTTGTGTCGCAATCCATCATGAAACTGATAGTTCCTGTTGGAGCAAGAACAGAAACTTGTGAGTTACGAACACCACTTTGTTCAGCAAATCGTATTACATTACCCCATACTTCAACAGCAGCAGCTCGTAACGCAGGTGGGACTGCCTCGTTGAGAGGGATATCAGCGATTGCTTCTCTGTGTGCATTAAGCACAGACAACATAGCCTCTTTGTTTAGGTCATATCCTTCAAACGGACCTAATCTCGCAGCAATCTGCGATGAGGTTTTATATGCCTCCCCCGTCATTATCGCAGTGATAACCGCTGCCAGACTCCTTGCTTCATCAGAATCGTATGCAAGACCTAACGCCATTAACAAGGCGCCTAAATTTGTATAGCCAAGACCCAATTGGCGGAACTTTCTGGCGTTATCACCTATCGTTTCTGTGGGGTAATCGGACGGAGATACTAGTATTTCTTGAGCTGTGATCATGATTCGCACCGCATGCCTGAATCCATCAACATCAAACTCATTATCGCTGTTCAAGAAACTCAATAGATTTAATGAACTTAAATTACACGCCGAGTTATCTAAGTGAACATATTCGCTGCAGGGGTTACTCCCGTTGATACGCCCACTTACTGGGGTTGTGTGCCACCTATTGATAGTGGTATCAAACTGTATACCGGGATCGGCGCACTCCCATGATGCTTGAGCTAACTGCTCAAACAGATCCTTAGCTTTAATGACTTTTACTACTTGACCGGTGGTTCTAGCCTTTAATTCCCAATCTTCATTATTCAGAACTGCATTCATAAATTCGTCAGTTACGCGAATGGAGTTATTGGCATTCTGGTATTGCAAAGAAAACAGGTCTTTCCCATCAATTCCCATATCAAAACCTGCGTCGGTTAGTACGCGAGCCTTCTTCTCTTCTGTAGCCTTTGCCCATATAAATTCTTCTATATCGGGATGGTCAACATCTAGCATTACCATCTTTGCGGCGCGGCGCGTCGTTCCTCCGGATTTAATAGTTCCAGCGCTAGCGTCGGCCCCTCGCATGAAACTCACTGGACCGCTGGGTGAGCCTCCGCCTGAGACTTCCTCTGAGCTAGCTCGAATTCGACTTAGATTAGCCCCAGATCCAGATCCACCTTTGAAGATTTTTCCTTCCTCAACATACCAGTTGAGGATGCTGTCAATAGTGTCATCTACGGACAGAATAAAGCAAGCGCTACTTTGTTGCGGAGTATCCGGTACACCAATATTGAACCAAACAGGAGAGTTGAAAGATGCCTTTTGTAATAGCAGCAGCGACATCAACTCATCAGCAAAAACACCCTTTTCATCATTACTAGCAAAATATCTACCTTCGTCACCCCAGTTAACTATCTGGTTCACGACACGATTCAAAAGATCTTTGAGTGATTTTTCCCTATGTTCAGAATCCAGCGCACCCCAAAAGTATTTCTGAGTCACTATGTTACTTGCATTGAACGACCAGACAGTCGGGAACTCTACATCCTTCTGTTCAAATACAATTGAATCATCTTGCCAGTTAGTAATGATCACATCTCGTTTTTCCCATTCGACCGAAGTAAATGGATTTGATTCTCCATCAGTTAGGCGTCTGCTGAATCCTATTGCTGGTGATTCTCTATCTTCTTTCATGTTATGTGTGCCTCTTTGAATTTAATTTATGCGAGTGTTGTGACGGACCTGCTCCATAGACAGGTTGGAAGTGCTTTTGAATAATTTTCATTTTGGAACTTCCAAACAGATAGATGTGCAAGTAGTGAACAAAGTTATCTTTTGCATTTCTATCTGCCACCATTCCGCCAATAGGCGTTTAGATCCGTCACTGAAAAGTAATCTAGCTAAAGTGGACTGTGGATTACTATAGGAATTCAATGGGGATTTCTTTGTGGAAATACTTGTGTTTTTTCCACAGACAGAAGAGGAGATACGACTATTAAAGCAAATATTAACGAACTCCGAGAAATTTATCTCAGTGATAGAAGAAGTCATAATGACAATAAGCCTTGGGTTATGTTGAACATGATTGCCTCATCAAACGGGTTAGCTACTCTTGATGGCCTCTCGGGGAAACTTGGCGGTGCCGAAGATCGAGAGCTGTTCAGGACTTTGAGGGGAATGGCTGACTTTATTTTAGTTGGACTTAAGACAGTATCAGAGGAAAGGTACAACCCACCTAAATTAGATGATGCAGTGGCTGCGTTTCGTAAGAGTTCCGGGAAAGACAGATTACCTCGGGTAGTAGTAGTAAGTAACAGTTTAGAAATTGATCCGGGAGTTCCTCTTTTCGCATCAGAACCGTACTCGCCTATCTTAGTCACTTCTGAATCCTCTCCGTTAAAGAAAAGGGAGAGTCTTGCAAAAAAATATGACATTGTCTTAGCTGGAGAAGAGCGGGTTGATTTCAGGAAAGTTATTAATGCTTTGACCGAAGGAAAGGGAGAGATTGTCTTAGTAGAAGGCGGCCCTTCTATCAATAAGCAGTTAGTTGCTGCGGACCTCTTTGACGAATTATGTATCACTGTAAGCCCTTTCCATTCAAATGATACGAATGGGGAAATGGTTACGACAGACAAAAGCTACCCTGATGGGGATATGGAGGAAACAAGAAGGGTTATAGTAAATGATTTTATCTTTTATCGCTATCTTCGGAACCGATGAATTCAAATAAATCTCGCTAATCGTTGACTCATTCAAATATATGTAATCAGTTACTTAGGACTAACTTTTGCCCAATATATAGATTGCTTCCTCCATTTAATTCCGCCAGCCGATCAATGGTGTCTCTGGGGTCTCCATCCGCATCAAACGTCATAGCTATAGACCAGAGAGTGTCACCGGACTGAACGACATAAATTTCTTGAGGAGCGTTGGGAGATATATCCGCTCCTACTATGTCGTTATTCAGCCCGGCAACATGAGCTAATACTGTCCAAACAAGTGCGCCAATGATAGAGAGAATGAACCCTGCTACTAGTCTGCGGATTCCATATCGACGCTTAGGATATTGCACAGAAGTAGGTGCATTAAATGGGGAGTCGTCTGGAGTATTTGCGTAACAATCAGAATTAGGGGTACCAGCGTTAAAGATAAAATGATCGTTGTAGCTATCTTCTACTCTGGGATTGAACTTAAGTGTATTTTGCATATTCTGATCCTCTCAGATCGATGTGACATTTATTTTCTTTTTCTAATTACTTGACACCGAACAATTGTTCGGCGAACATTAGTTCTACGAACATATGTTCACTATATACGAACATATGTTCGATTACAACCGTGTAATTTAGTCTCCGGAAACTCGAGGTGTTTTATGTCCAGTTCAGAACCAACCCCCCGCCAAAGGAAAATTCTTGAATTTATTGACCAAACGATAAAGGAGAATGGCTTTCCACCAACCGTTAGAGAGATAGGCAAAGCGGTAGGTTTGAACTCCCCTGCAACAGTTCACACTCATCTGAGCACTCTCCAAGACCGTGGTTATATCCGTCGAGATCCGACAAAACCCCGCGCTATTGAGGTCCATTGGGATGCCGGATCCGGAGCTATTATCGACCGAAGACCAGTCACCCACGTCCCACTGGTTGGGGATGTGGCAGCTGGGACGGGGGTTCTAGCCGCTGAAAACATTGAAGAGGTTATGCCCCTCCCTTCCGACTTTACTGGAGAGGGAGATCTCTTTATGCTTCGCGTTAGGGGCGATTCAATGATCGAGGTTGGAATTCTTGATGGTGATTTCGTTGTCGCTTCAAAGCAGCCAACTGCCAACAATGGAGATGTAGTCGTGGCCGGAATACCTGATGGCGAGGCAACAGTAAAAACCTTCAGCCGAAATGGCAACCAAGTCATTCTCTCCCCAGCAAATTCAACTTGGCTTCCGATGGAATTTTCAGAAGAGGAGATAACAATCTACGGAAAAGTCGTTTCCGTTCTCAGAAAACTTTAAATACCCTCAGCAACAATCTGCTTCAATGCTAGATAGCATTGATCAATCGATGAGCGCTCTACTTGTTCGTTGCTTGTGTGAGCCAAAGTAGCGTCTCCGGGTCCAAAATTAGCTGCTGGTATTCCTTTTTGGTCAAAGAAAGCCACGTCTGTCCAACCTAACTTTGCTTGAACATCAAGCTGATGCGTCTTAATCATTGAAGATAATATTGGATTAGATAGACCAGGTTTAGCTGGAGGCGCAGCATCTACTAATTTAAGTTCATCTTCAGGTTCCATGAACGGTTCCAGTAGATCCCTAATCTCCCTCTCAGCGATATTGAGATTCCGGTCAGGGGCCACACGGTGATTAATTGTCAAAGTAGTCGAATCAGGGACAACATTCCCTGCAATTCCTCCTTCAACTTTCACTACTTGCAATGCTTCCCGGTATTGGCAACCTTCAATTACTGGATTTCGGCTTTCATAGTCTGCTATCGCAGCCAGTACTCCTGATAGCCTGTGGATCGCATTCCTTCCCATCCACGGCCGAGCCGTGTGAGCTCGTTCTCCTTTCAGTTCAAGAGTGAATCTCATTGTACCCTGACATCCAGCTTCAATATTGCCTGAAGTTGGTTCGCCAAGGATCGCTAGATCAGCAACAAGCAACTCAGGTTTGTTAGCTTCTATTTCAAGCAATCCGTTGTGTTTATGTGCTACTTCTTCACGAGCATAAAAGACATATGTCATATCCACAGCGCTATCTTGAACATTGAGGGCGAGAGAGAGCATAATAGCGATTCCACCCTTCATATCCGCAGACCCTATTCCCCAAATAGAATCTTCTGAAAGCCTAATTTGATGATTTCCTTGCGCTGGAACCGTATCAGTATGACCTCCTAATAGGAGTCGCATACCTTTTTTATCACCTGTTTTAGCAACTATATTGTCACCAATTCTAGTTACATTTAACCACGGAGCTTCGGATAACTTATCAGCAACAAAATCTACGATTTCTCTTTCCTTGAAGCTTTCTGAAGGGATACAAACTAGCTCATGTGTCAATTTAAAGAGATCAGTTAGTTCAGTCTTTTCTTTCGACATACAAATATTGTACTTGTTCTTTTAAGACAAATGCGCATGAATTCTGTCCTTGAGCAGGGTGATGACTGCTTCTGGTTGAACTGCAGCAATGCGGATATTTTTTGAACAATTCGATCCAAAAAAATCTCCTGGAGTGACTAGTACACCAAACTCGGCAGCGAGTTCAGAGATAATATCCCAACAGTTAAGACCATCCTTCTCTGCCCATAGGTAAAACGCACCCTCAGGAATATTCACTGAATAACCCAACATCTCGAATAAATCCGTAAGCTCCGTAAGCCTGCTTCTATACACTTCTCGCTGCCGGTCCACATGGGTATCATCATTCCAAGCAAGTGCTGATGCAGCTTGGACAGGACCTGGAATCATCTTCCCGCTATGTTTTCGGACCTCACTAAGCCAATGGACGATATCTGGATCACCGGCATAGAATCCGGCTCGAATGCCCGCCAAGTTTGAACGTTTGGATAAAGAGTGGACTGCGACTACCCCTTCCCTACCATGATGCAAGATTGTCGAAGGTTCTTGTTCCCAAATAAATTCTACGTAACACTCATCGCTGAAGATAGGGACGTCATTACTCCTTCCCCATTGGACTAAAGATTGAATATCTTCCAAGACACCAGTTGGGTTACATGGTGAGTTAATCCATAGGAGCAGAGCTCTTTCTACATCTTCTTGATCCACCTTTGAGAAATCAAGTCTTAATTTGCTGTCTACTGGTACTGGAACTGCTCGGCAGCCTGCCAATTCTGCACCCATTGCATATGACGGGTAACTAATCGCAGGATAAAGCACTGTATCCTTTTCTGGTGATTTTAGTCGAAGGTCATTTGGGACAGAAGCGACAAATTCTTTTGTCCCAATGCATCCCGAAATACTCTTCGTAAATTCAGGCTGAACGTTCAGTCTCCTCGTCAACCAAGCTCGACATGCATTGAGGTATTCTTCTGAACCAGTGGACTTTGGATAGCTTCTTTCGGTTTTGGAGTTCGACAGCATTTCCACTACATTCTGCGGCGGAGAATCGCATGGTGTCCCGACAGAAAGATCGACTAAACCGCCCTCATGCCTTCCAGCAATTTCACTGTGGGGTTTCAAGAGGTCATATGGGTATGGGGGAAGTTTAAATTGTTTCACCCGTTTCCCCCCTTATGTGACTCCGAAGCCGAGCTTGCGCATACTCGTCTAGCCTAGCTCGCATGACAAGTGTATCGCCCTGAACGTCTTCAATGAGTACCTGAGCTTCGCGATGAACTTGCGCTATCAAATCACCTCTTGATAGCGGTATTACTAATTCATACACCCCAAGCTTCGCACGGAGGATATCACTGAGCTTTGAAATCATCTTTTCAACCCCTTCACCCGTTTTAGCTGAGACTTGAACTGCTTCAGGGTAATCTAAAAATACTGATCCCTCTCCAGCTACGTCTGCTTTATTGAAAACAATCAATTCTGGCAACTCTGCTGCCCCTATCTCAGCGAGTACCGTTCGCACTGCAGCTATATCCTTACTTGCATCTGGGTTGCTTCCATCAACCACATGTACGAGAAGGTCAGCTTCCGCTACTACGTCCAAAGTAGTTTTGAAAGCTTCTACTAGATGATGCGGAAGGTTCCGAACAAAACCGACTGTATCGCTCACAAAGATTCTTTCTCCCCCTGGTAACTGCAGTGCTCGAGTGATTGGGTCAAGCGTTGCGAAGAGGCGGTCAGCAACGAGTGCGTCATCATCAGATTGAGTTAGGCGGTTAAGGAGAGTTGATTTTCCTGCATTGGTGTAACCGACAATTGCAATTGATTGGTTGACAGACTTTCGCCTACGTTTTGATTGATTTTTTCTCGCCAGACGAATTCCGTTTAACTGCTTTTGTAAGTAATGAACTTTTCGCACTAGTCGCCGACGATCTACTTCCAGCTTAGTTTCCCCTGGACCCCTAGTCCCTATCCCTCCACCTTGCTGACTTAAAGCTATGCCACGACCACGTAATCTAGGGAGCAGGTATTGGAGTTGCGCTAGTTCAACTTGAGCTTTTCCCTCTGGGGTGCTTGCATTCTGAGCGAAAATATCAAGAATAACTGCTGTCCTATCTATAGCTGATCGCTTAAAAGCCTTTTCTAAGTTATTCTGCTGAGCCGGTGAAAGCTCATCGTTAAAGACAACAGTGTCTACATCGTTACTCTCGGCTAGTTCATATATTTCTTGCACTTTACCTCGCCCTATGAAGGTGGCAGGATCAGGTGATTCCCGTTTCTGAACTACATGGTGGACTACGTCAGCCCCTGCTGTTGATACAAGTCTCTCTAATTCGGCCATTTGAGCAGCGATGGATAGGTCCTTTTCATTATCTGTGTCCAAACCCACAATGATTATTCTTTCCCGAAAAGACCGGTCAATGAACCCTCTTTCTTCACCTCCGTGATCTCCGAATCCACCTCTATGAGAGTCTGGTGGAATCACTGAGCGACTATCAGACACCTAGGTCCACCTCATAGTTCTCTAAAAATTCTGATTCACCTGTAAGGTACACGTCATCACTTTCAATTTCGATTAAGGCTTCACCTCCGGTCATCTTCACTTTAATTCTTTGGTCAACTAATCCCCAGCTTTGAGCTTTATAAGCGGACGCGACGGCACCGCTCCCACACGCTTTCGTTACACCGACTCCTCTTTCCCATGTAAGCATTGAGATTGAGGATCGGTTGATGATCTCTATGGCATGGACATTGATTCCCGTTTCGCTACAGGCGTTCTCTACGGATTCCCCGAGTTCAGCAATATCTGTTGATCCTAAGCTCTCAAACAAAATGACTATGTGAGGGTTTCCTACATTCACATATCCTGCTTTTCTGGCTGCTGGGCTTACTTTTTCCCTTAGATCATCATCAGTTAGGTCTTGATCTAAGCCAGGAATACCCATATCTGTTCGGATAATTGTTTGATTTCCGTTTATATGCTTGATTTCCGCTTTTCTCTTTCCTGCATCGGTGTGAATTTGAATAATTCTATGACTCTCTTGACTAATATATATATGATGGGCAAGACAGCGAAGCCCATTACCAGAGATTTCCGCTCGCGAACCATCGGAATTGAATAAAGCCATTTGAGCGTGAATACCCTCCTCTTCTGAAGGCAAACTGAAGATTAAACCATCAGCACCTGGACCTTTTGTATAGTCGCAGAGAAGTTTCGCAACACTGTATGGATCTTTCGGTAGTGAGCTGACTGAGGTGAGAAGAAATTCGTTTCCTAATCCGTGAAATTTTTTTATTTTCATTCTCCAAGTACCTTTAAGATCTGCGGTAATGATTCGGCTACATCGTTTCGTATATCAATCCAGTTTATTCTCGGGTCACGACGAAACCATCTTTCTTGTTTTCGTGCGAACTTTTTCGTATCCTTGATCGCTGTCTCAACGGCTTCATCTAAGCAACATTCTCCCTTAAGATACTGGAACAAATGTTTATACCCCAATGCTTGAGAAGCTGTCCGAGATAATGGATCTTTGCTATTGATAAGCCTTTCACATTCATTTAAGAATCCAGATTCCATTTGGGCATCAAATCTTGCAGTTATCCGCCGATCAATTTCAGCACGTTCCCAACGCAAACCAATTATCTTATAAGCGCTATCTCTATAGACTGAAAGGCCTGGCCCATAGCTGGAGAACTTCATTCCACTTCCTATAGTCACTTCAAGTGCTCGTATGATTCTTCGTCGATTATTTGGCTCCATCCGTGTGGAAGCGAGTGGATCCAACTCTGTTAGTTCCTGATAGAGCTCCGCTGTATTGGGATTGGACTCAAGCTTTTTACGAGTCGTGAGATATTGCCCTGGAATATCTAACTCATCAATGATGCTTCTTAAATACAATCCTGTGCCCCCGACAAGCAGAGGCAGCATTCCCTTAGTCTCTATTCCGTCAATCGCGTTCTGGGCTTCAATCTGAAACTGACTAATCGTATATTCCTCATGTGGTTCAACAATATCTATCATATGGTGGGGAGTTATTGCCTGTTCTTCCGTTGTTGGTTTTGCAGTTCCAATGTCCATACTTTTATAAACCTGCATTGAATCAAGCGAGACTATTTCAAAATCCCGCACTATTTCGGCTATGGCCATCGCTAGCTTTGATTTACCTGAAGCCGTTGTCCCCACGATTGCTAATCGGGGGTTTGGAATTAACTTCGTCACCCTGCGACCACAGGAATGCGAGTTTTTATCCTGGGCTTCTCAACTATTTCAAGCAAGCTACCCGAAAGGTAGTTTGGTGTAGCTTCTTCAACACGCGTTATCGCTACTGTTCCAACGGGAAGGTCCGCCGCTGAGAAGTGTATAACTTTATTCTGTCTCGTTCGACCGGTGATTAACTTATCATTTTTCTTGCTAGGTCCCTCAACTATAACTTCCTCTTCCATGCCTATTCTTTCGCGATGTTTAATTAAACCTGAACGTTGTATCACCTCTCGAAGGCGTGAATATCGATCTTGTACTTCCTCTTTATTACAAAACTTTTCATGCATTTCAGCGGCTTCGGTTCCTGGTCTAGGAGAAAAGATAAAAGTAAAAGCACTATCAAATTGAGCTGCAGCTGCCAGTTCCAGCGTGTCTTCAAAATCCTTGTTGGTCTCCCCTGGAAAACCAACAATAATATCAGTTGTAACGGCTAGGTCGGGAATAATCGCTCTTGCCTTTGACAGTTTTGAGAGGTAGCGCTCTGCTGTATATCCTCTGTGCATCTTTCTGAGTATTCGATCGCTACCGGACTGAACGGGGAAATGGAGATGCTCACAGACACTTTCTGTTTGCGCCATTGCTTTCATGACATCCTCCCTCATATCTTTTGGATGAGGGCTGGTGTAACGGACGCGTCGAAGCCCCTCAATATTTCCGACTTCTTGAAGCAAGTCGGCAAACAGCGGGCTTGCAGATCTCTTTTCTCTAGCATTCCACCGCGCCCCAGCCAGAAGTAAATCATCTGCTCGCGGCTCTTGCCCTCTTAACTTCACAGTAATATCTCGCCCATAACTATTTACGTTTTGTCCCAGTAAGGTAATTTCGAAAACACCATCTTTAACCAAACTCTTAGCTTCATTCAACAAGTCATTGAACGGCTTACTCACTTCCGGACCTCTTACTTGAGGGACTATGCAAAACGCGCAGGAGTTATCACATCCAGTTTGAATCGTGAGCCACGCTGCATGATCCACTTCCCGACGGGTAGGTAGCGGTTCGCTCGCTAAAGTATCAATATCATGTGGAACAGGGTCCAAGATTTCAACAATGGGACCATTATCGCTTGCTATTAAAAGGTCAGTTACTCGTTCGAGATTATGGGTGCCGAAAACTACATCTACATGAGGGGCTCGATCGCGGATCGTCTCTTGGTCTTTTTGCGCCAAACAACCTCCGACCATAATCTTCTTTAAAGGGTCCTCTTCTTTGAGTTTCTTCAAATTACCTAAGTGTCCGTAAAACTTGTTATCTGCATTCTCCCGAATACAACAAGTGTTGATCACCACGACGTCGGCGTTCTCAACCTGAGATGTACGAGTGAGCCCCGCAGTTTCAAGTAGCCCAGCAATACGCTCAGAGTCGTTTTCATTCATCTGACATCCATAAGTTTGGATGGTGTAACTTTTACTCATCTATCTAAGGGTAGAGGAAAATAACCTCTTCAAATGAAAGTCTGTTGAGAATTTAGTCCTCTATTGAAATTGGTTCATCGTCAGCCGATGTAAACGAATCATCTTCGTTGCTTGGATTCACGATTGCCCAGATTTTATTTTCAATTTCCATCATGATTTCTGGATTATCACTTAAGAAAGATTTGGCATTTTCACGACCTTGACCTAGCTGTTCTCCTTCGTATGTATACCAGGCTCCAGATTTAGTAACAATATCCATCTCAACGCCAGTGTCAAGAAGAGAACCTTCACGGCTAATTCCTTTTCCATACATGATGTCAAATTCGGCTTGGCGGAATGGAGGAGCGCATTTGTTTTTAACGACCTTCACTCGTGTTCTGTTTCCTACAATCTCAACGCCAGATTTAAGCGACTCTATTCGTCTGATATCTAGTCGAACTGAGGAGTAGAATTTCAATGCTCTACCGCCAGGAGTTGTCTCCGGAGAGCCGAACATAACACCAATCTTTTCGCGAAGTTGGTTAATGAATATGCATATAGTCTTTGTTTTATTGAGATTACTAGTCAATTTACGTAGCGCTTGTGACATTAAACGAGCCTGAAGACCAACATGACTTTGACCCATTTCTCCTTCTAATTCAGCTCTTGGAGTCAAAGCAGCAACCGAATCTATAACTATCACATCAATTGCGCCAGACCGAACCAATGTGTCTACTATCTCGAGTGCTTGTTCTCCAGTATCAGGCTGCGAAATTAGTAATTCGTCAACGTCAACACCGATAGACCTTGCATATACAGGGTCCATTGCGTGCTCAGCATCGATGTAAGCGCATATACCACCATTCCTTTGAGCTTCCGCCACCACATGGGTTGCGAGAGTTGACTTTCCGGATGATTCAGGGCCGTAAATTTCTGTTACCCTTCCACGCGGAAGTCCGCCAACTCCAAGTGCTAGGTCAAGAGCCAATGCGCCTGTTGGCACTGACTCGATATTCATAGTGGCTTTCTCGCCCATTTTCATTACTGCGCCTTCGCCGAATTGTTTTGTTATTTGGCCTAGTGCTAGATCTAGAGCTTTTTCATTATCCATTTTCTACCTACTTTTCTCGGTTCTATTGAATTGGTTTACTTTCGCACCTTAATTTGGGGGTGTGACACTATATTATTACATTAGTGTAATTACGAACGTCTGTTCGGTCAATGGTATCAGTAAAAAACTTTGATGGCATTAGAATTGACGCAGTGTCTACTATTCTTTGCCCAAGGAAGGTGTATTTTGCATTACGAGAAAAATGAGGAAGAAATCCGTGAGCGTCTAACGGATGAGCAATATTTTGTTACTCAGCATGCAGGGACGGAACGTGCATTCACAGGGTGCTATTGGGACACCAAGGAAGTTGGACGTTACCATTGCGTAGTTTGTGATGCTGAACTTTTTGCGAGTGAGACAAAGTTTGATTCAGGGACTGGTTGGCCAAGCTTCTTTGAGGCACTTGGGACTAGCACGGTTGAAAGGAAAATTGATAGTTCTCATGGGATGACACGCATTGAGGCTCTTTGTGCCAACTGTGGAGCTCATTTAGGCCACATATTCAACGATGGTCCACCACCAACTGGGGAGAGGTTCTGTATGAATTCTGCCTCGCTTAACCTCAAGCCGATTGATGGCTAAGATTAAACGGAAATAATCTTGAAGTCGTTTCTTGTGGGGATGGTTATCCTAAGCATCACCCATTTACCTTTGGCAGCCTGTGCATCGGATGATGGTCCACCTGCAGTTGACCCCTTGACATCATCTATAAACATGGATGATGCTAAAGCACCAGGCGTTGACGAGACCATACGCTTTCGCACTGAAGATTCTGAGGACCTTTGGGGTTCTGTATTCGGGTCTGGGGAAATTGCGGTAATTTTGACGCACATGCGTGGCCGAGATCAGACCTCGTGGTTTCCGTTCGCTAGATTCATAGCTGAATCTGGATATAAGGTTTTGACATTTGACTTTCGCGGGTACGGAAAATCCACTGGAATAAAAGACACGAGAATGGATCGAGACCTTGAAGCTGCTATTGCATACATGAGAGCGAAGGGCGCAAAACAAATTGTTCTTATCGGAGCTTCTATGGGGGGAACTGCAGTTATTGAATTAGCTTCTGAATCACAAGTGCAGGGAGTAGCCGCACTTTCCCCTCCAGCAGAATTTGGGAGGATTAATGCGCTAACTGCCGTTGAGTCAATGGTGATTCCTCTACTTCTCATTGTTGCCGAAAATGACTCTCAATATTATTCAGATGCAAGGAAGATAGAGTCTGCAGCAGCAGCTACCCAATTTTTAATAGTTAAGGGGCAACAGCATGGCACTAATATGATTGCCGAGCACAGAAATGAAATTTTTGCCAACCTTTCAGCCTTTCTAGATAGATGGACAGACGATAAGTTATTGACGACTATTCAAACGGAGTCGTAGGGCATTCAGTACCGAAATAGTGGTAAATTGGCGAACTCGTTCACGATCGAACGGCCATTTCACTGAAAATGACTCCACAAGACCATCTACTGACGTAGCCATCCACACTCTACCCACTTCATCCTCGCTAGCAGTTGGGCCGGCATTTCCAGAAACTGCAACGGATACATCACAATTTAAAATGGCGCAGACACCTTTTGCCATCTGTTCCACTGTCGCTTTGGATATAACAGGACCCTCAGAAACTTTTAATATACTTTGCTTGATCTCAGCTGAGTATGGGATTATTCCACCTTTGAAAACATCGCTAGAACCCGGGTGGCTGGTTATCCTACTGGCGATAAGCCCACCGGTCATTGACTCTGCAAGACCTAGAGTTAAACCTTGACTTCGGCATAACTGAATTATTGTTGCTTCCATAGATTGGTCATCACGAGAAAAGATAATTTCATTGCCGATAGCATCAGCGACTTTCTCTGATTCTGCTTCAAGTATTCGGTCAACTGATTCTTCGCTATCACCTTTTGCCGTTATTCGAATTTTCAGGCCTTCAACACCACTTGCCAGAAATGCAATAGTTGCTGTCCCCTCTTTGTCGAGACGCTTTATGTTGTTTGAAAGCTTTTCAGCAAGACCCGATTCAGAATCACCCCATGTTCTCAAAGTTTTCGATCGAATAATTGATGTCAGACCTGTTTCAGCCCTGATATCGGGCAGGATGCAGGCTGTCACCATTTGCTTCATCTCCCAAGGAACTCCAGGAACAGCATAAATCGTAACACCATCAACTTGGGTCTTTAAACCAGGCGCTGTTCCTGGCATGACGGGTAGTGCTTCGGCCCCTTCGGGAACCATCGCCTGCCTCAAGTTGTTCTCAGGCATAGGTCTATTTCGGTTTGAGAACATTGCTGTTATTTTCTCAACCAAATCTTCTTTTAACACAAGTTCGACACCCATCAACTCAGCAATCATATCCCTCGTCAAATCATCCTGTGTGGGCCCTAGACCTCCGCATACGATGACATAATCAGATCGCTCTACCGCTTGACTTAGGACACTCTTTATTCGATCAGGATTATCCCCTACTTTTGTTTGAAAGAAACTATCGATGCCAGATAAGGCCAGTTGTTCCCCTATCCAGGATGAGTTGGTATCAATAATCTGACCTAAAAGAAGTTCTGTGCCCACAGCAACCACTTCACAGCTGATTCGTTTCATTAGATCTGACCTTCTTTTGATGCCGTTGCCATCAAACTACTATTTCGCACGTATTGCCAACCTGTCACGACGGTCATCAGAACAGCGAACCACAACATGGTAGTCACAAGCCAATCATTGTTCGTTAGAGGTGGAAGTACTGCAATAAGTAATGCCGATCCTTGAGCAAATGTTTTCCATTTAGCGAGCTTTGAAGCAGGGATAACAATCTTTCGTCGTGCTTTCATAACTCGGAATGTTGAGATCCCAATTTCTCGTATTGCAATGATCAACACGGGGAAGTAATGGAAGCGCCCTATTGCCAATAAGGAGAACATGCACCCTAGAACTACTACTTTGTCAGCAAGAGGGTCTAGAAAAGCCCCTAGTTTAGTTTCGCTGTTCGTAGCTCTGGCAATCACTCCATCGAAAGCATCGCTTATGCCCAAGACGAATCCGAAAATAAACGCAGTCCACGATGCCCCGTTTTCATTTTCTGCAGAGAGAATCACGATGAATAGAATTGGAGATACCAGTATCCGAGTTATTGTTATTAAATTTGCAGGTGTTAAATTATGCATTCAGATTTCCTTTGGGAACTGCAAAACGCTTTAAATCATCTCAGATTAAATCGCAACCACATCAGTACCAATGGCTTCTACGATTTTCACATTAGCAAACTCTCCTACTGGAAGGTGACTTGAGACCTTAATGATTCCATCAATCTCAGGCGCTTCCCTGAAGCTACGAGCGATTCCAACTTCATCTACCAATATGTCTACATCCTCTCCAATAATTTCATCACGTTTTGCTGAGACGATCGAGTCCTGCAACTCGGATAGCTCTAGTAACCGCTCATTCATTAATGCTTTATCGACCTGATCCTCTAGCGAATAAGCGTATGTCCCCTCCTCACGCGAAAAAGCAAAAAATCCACACCAGTCAATCCTATTCTCCTCAACGAATCTTAATAAGGCATCATGGTCATTCTCGGTTTCTCCCGGATAGCCGATAATGAAATTCGTGCGAAAGGTCGCCTTATCATTGAGTAATCGAATGCGTTGAATGGTTTCTGTGAATTTTTGGTAATTGCCCCATCGCCTCATTTTCCTAAGTAGGGGCTGGGATACGTGCTGGAGACTGAGGTCGAAATATGGAACAGGGCTTGAGCCTATTGTTTCTATTAAACTTTCGTTTAAGCTTGAGGGGTACAAGTAAAGCAGTCGAACCCAGTCCACAACCTTACTTACCTCTTGATATAGCTCCTGCATATTGGGTGTTTCGTTTAGGTCTCTCCCGTAAGATGCTAGGTCCTGAGCAATAAGAACAACCTCAGACAACTCCATACTCTCAATTTCTGCAAGTATGGCTTTTATTGACCGCGATCGCTGAGGACCTCTGAAAGAGGGGATAGAGCAAAATCCGCAAATCCTGTCGCATCCTTCAGCAACTTTGACATAACCCCAAGGCCTATTTGAGCTCGGACGAGGTAGATTAAGCAGATCAAATTCTGACGTGTTTTTCTTTTTGGATAAAGTCACTGGGACTCCGAACCCTGCTACTGAGTTTACGTCATTTCCAAGTGCCTCCTCTAAGGAAGAACCATAACGCTCCGCTAAGCAACCCGTTACAATCAGTTCTGAGTTAGCGTTACGAACACTATTAAGTTGGTAGATCGTATCAACACTTTCTTTCCGAGCGTCTTCAATAAATGCACAAGTGTTCACAACAACAAGATCAGCCAACTCAGGCGAGTCAGCCAAGGTCATCCCACCGCTTAGTAAAGTTCCTTCGAGCTTTTCGCTATCAACGTCATTTTTAGGACACCCTAAAGTTTCTATCCAATAGCTTTCACTCATAGGTTGATGGTACCCATCAGATTCCCAAAAAGGAAAGAAGGCATTGGTTTCAGATGCCTACGAAAACTAGCCAGAACACGTAGATAGATAACAACGTAAATCCAGAAAACTTTCCCACTGGCTTTGAACTAAGGGACTTGAATCCCCAAGTTACTGCTGCCAGCAAAATTGACACTGCGGATAACCATCCGATTATGTTCGTTTCCACCATTTCACCTGGCCCCAGTATTCCTATCGCTGCGCCAATTGCTACTCCATTGAATACATTTGACCCCAAGATTGTACCTATTATTATTTCCGACTTCCCTTTACGCAGGGCAACAATTGATGCAACCAACTCCGGAAGAGACGTTCCAATAGCTACGAGACTAGCTCCGACAAAGCCACTTCCTACTCCCCATTCTTCGGCTAGGCCTTTAGCTCCTTCGGTAATAAGATATGAAGACCCAATTACCCCAACCAACGAGCCCAAGATAATACTTGCATCTTGAATCTGTCCTTGTTTTTCAGTTCTCTGAGTTTGGGTTGGGAGTTCTTGGCCATGATCAGCGTCATTGCTTCTCTCCTTTCTTCCATCTCTCAACATCAACCATAAAGATACGATAAGCATTCCTAGAAGGATGAAACCTTCATATCGCCTAAAACCATTCTGGGCGAAGAGAAAGAACCAGAAGACAGCGTTCATTGATAAAGGGATGTGAAATTTGAGAAAAAATCTAGGCAGAGGGACCCTTGCCGCAAATGTTGTTGCTCCAAGAACGAGTGTTAAATTAGCGATGATTGATCCGATAACATTGCCTATACCTAGATCAATGTCTCCTCTCACAGCAGCAGTGGTTGAAACTGCCATTTCTGGCATGCTTGTTCCAAAACCTACGATGATCGCCCCAACCACCACAGCAGATACACCTAACTTGGTTGCTAAATCACTTGAAGATTCAACTAAGAAGTCAGCAGATTTAACCAGCGCTACTATTCCCGCTATCACAAATAAGAGGTCAATGAACATTTAGACCTACTTTTAAAAGGGGTTTTCGTCAGGTTGAACAGATTGATTCAATTCATCTGCGGTGATTAGCACCTCTCTGGGCTTTGATCCTTCGCTCGGTCCGACTATGCCACGCTCCTCCAGCAAGTCCATGATTCTACCTGCGCGTGCAAATCCTACTCGAAGCTTTCTCTGCAACATAGAGGTTGATCCTAGTTGTGATTCAACGACTAAGTCTATTGCTTTAAGCAGTAGTTCATCATCGTCTGAGTCCCCTGAGGTTCCCCCAGGAATCAGGTCCCCCGAAGCATTTGATGGCGCGTCGGTAATTGTGGGTTCTGTACTAATTCCATCGACTACTGCTCCATCTTTTAATTGCTCCAATTGCTTTTTCCATACCCCTACGACACGCTTTACCTCATCTTCACTGACCCAAGCACCTTGTATTCTGTGAGGACTAGATGATTTAGGGTCCAGTAGCAACATATCGCCTTGCCCTACTAATCTTTCCGCTCCACCTTGGTCAAGAATAACCCGACTATCTGTCAAACTTGAGACTGCGAAAGCGATACGCGCAGGTATGTTTGCTTTAATCACCCCAGTTATAACATTTGTTGACGGACGCTGGGTAGCAACAACCAAATGAATTCCGACTGCTCTTGCTTTTTGCGCAATTCTACAAATTGAGTCCTCTACATCTCTAGGAGCTACCATCATTAAATCTGACAGCTCGTCTACTACGACAAGGATGAAGGGCAAACGACTGTATGTTTTGGGACTTCCGTCAGGATTAATGGCGCTGGGAGGGGCTTCAATTGAGCCTTTGTCGTAAGCGGCGTTATATCCGGCTATGTCCCTGAATTTAACTTCGGCGAGCAATTCATATCGTCTATCCATCTCTCTGCAAGCCCATTGGAGGGCGTTTGCAGCTTTCTTAGGATCTACCACCGGTTGGGTCAGTAAATGTGGGACTCGTTCGTATTGCGACATTTCTACTCGTTTAGGATCTATGAGTATCATCCTTAAAGTTTCAGGCGTAGAGCGCATCAATGCCGAGGTAACAATGCTATTGATACAAGAGCTCTTTCCAGCTCCTGTTGCACCGGCTATTAGGATGTGGGGCATTTTCGATAGGTTCATAACGATAGATTTCCCATTTATGTCTCTTCCGACAGCAACGTCTAACGGGTGGGTTGCTCTTTTAGCCTCAACCGAACTGAGAACATCTCCTAGAGCTACAATCTGTCGTTCGTTATTTGGCACTTCTATTCCTATCGCCTGCCTTCCAGGTATCGGAGCTAGGATGCGCACGTCTGCAGAGGCCATGGCGTATGCAATGTCTTTATTTAAAGATGTAACACGTGAAACTTTTACACCTTCCCCAAGTTCCAATTCATACCTTGTAACAGTAGGACCAACTACCATCCCAACGAGCCTGGTTTCTACACCGTGTGCTGCAAGAGCTCTTTCAAGTACCCGCCCTCTTTCCTCAACAAGATTTTCATTAATATCTTGGGACGTTGAACGAGCGAGGATTTTCTCAGATGGTAGTTTCCAAATTGAACCTTTTGCAGCTGGCCCAAGTTCAATTTCGAGTTGCTTGGCAGAAGTAGTTGAATCTTCAGCTGTTTCCCTTTTTTTGTGTGCATTATCTTTTTCTTTTCGCTGACCCGAATTCTCCTCTTCCGAAGGCTTTGATGTTTTGTTTTCTTTAGGATTTTCCTTTCCTGAATCGGCATGTCTTTTAGTTTCGTTTAAGAGGCGCGCTTCGCCATCAATTTGGATCACCGGATTATCTGGGGTTCCGGTTCGTTGGGCTATTTCATCTTTAGTTTCACCCATAGCAAGTCTCACCGAATTAGCCACTTTTGTGGAGATAGCTTTAATTAAGAGCCAGAAGCGTGAAAGGGCTTCTTTGAATGTCATACCCGTCACTAGGATGATTCCCACAAAACCGACCGCAAGCAGGATAAATATTGCGCCTACCTGTTCAAAGAATGCTCGAAGTGGAGCTCCGGCTAGATACCCAAGAATCCCACCACCGTTCTTTAACTCACTGAGGTTAGAGAGATTATACGAATTGGCGTTCGTATTTAGATGGCTAATACCGCATATTGTTATGAAAATTAGTAAAGTTCCTACCAGGATTGAAGCTGTTCTCGGAGGTTGATCATCATGATGATCTTCAGAATTAGTAGCTGGAGATTCAAAAATCAGGTAAAGCCCCCCTAATAGAAGAAAGACGGGAGCGACGAAACCTATGTACCCAAATAGTGCTCGGAAAAGCCAAGGACCAATTGCCTGACCAACCATGCCTGCGGTACCAAAATATAAACCCAAAGCAGCCACAATCCCGATCACTATCAGTCCGAGGCTGATTAAATCTGATTTATGCCCTCCAAAAGCTGATTTCAGTGATCCATTAAGAGCACTAACTGCAGATCTCCTCTGGTTACCCCCTCGCTTCGATCCATTGGGAGAAGCACCGCTAGCAGGATTGGTCGACCCTTTCGGTTTCCGCTTGTCGGGTTTTGAGCCCTTTTCCTCTGCTTTTTCCTGCTTTTTTGATTTAGCCACAATACGCCAACGGTAACACTAAAGTGCTAGAAATTTGGTCATAGCGGGCATTGATATCTCAACTTGAGAGCAGGTTTAAGTCAGGTCAAAATATCAACCATAGGGATAATCATTGGTCGCCTTTTTGTAGAATCGTTCACCATTGTTCCGGTGACTCGCCTAACTTTTTGTTCCAATATTTCTTGAGTTAGTTCTTTTTTACTGGCAAGCAATATTTTCAACTCAGAGGATAGTTGATCTTCAATTTCCCGCTCGTGGAGCCCTGATATATCTGCGTTGAGCCACCCTTTGCTAATAACCGATGGAGCACCTATTAATCTTTTGTCTCTTTTGCTTATGGAGACTCTTGCTATGACACAACCTTCCTTTCCTAGAATATTGCGGTCCTTGAATAGATCATGTCGAGTTTCGACAATAGATCCTTGTGAAAAAATATAATGTCCTTGGCATTTTTTTCTGTTGAGAGTCAGTCCTGAATCTTCCATTATGATTTGATCACCATCAATAGCTAACAATGCATTATCTGAACTCGTTCCTATTTCTATCGCAAGTTCCCTGTGCGCCACTAAGTGGCGCAATTCTCCATGCACAGGAACAAACCATTCTGCACTGGCCGCTTGATGGAGTTCACTAAGTTCTTCACGCTGTCCATGCCCTGATGTGTGTGTATTGAGATTTTCATCATCAACTACTGAAGCTCCTAACCTAATGAGATTATTCACTAGACGAGCTACTCGCTTCTCGTTTCCTGGAATGGTTCTTGATGAAAAAATGATTACATCATTCTCATCAATACGTAGCCACTTTCCGGAATTTTGAGCTGATAAATTTAGGGATGATCTTGGTTCTCCTTGAGATCCAGTGCTGATTACGCAAATTTGATTCTTAGGGTAGGTTTCTATCTCGGAGATATCTACTAGGTCTTCCTCTGCTACTGAAAGGACACCGAGGCTCCGTGCAAGAGAAATATTTCTCTCCATTGAGAATCCCAGAGTGGCTACTTTTCTCCCTTGTCTCTTTGATACATCAATAATTTGCTGGATTCGATGGATGTGGCTTGAAAAGCATGTTGCGATTATTCGCTCCTGCTTGAATTTACTAAATACTTCTTCTAACTCATTGCCTACTTCAGATTCAGAGATACTAGAGCCGCTAAGCTCTGCATTGGTCGAATCGCATAGTAGAAGTCGAATGCCTGGGTCTCTAGATAAAGCGATAATGCGGTCTAGGTCTGTGATTCTTCTATCTACAGGATTATTGTCCAACTTGAAGTCGCTTGAATGCAAGATAAGACCTTGTGGAGTGCGAATAGCTGAAATTAATCCTTTGGGTGTCGAATGCGTTACCGGCAAGAACTCACAATGAAAATCACCGATGCTAACCATTTCCCCATCAGCGACCTTAACTAGGTTAGTCTTATGAAGCATGTTTGCTTCGGCCAATCGATGCCGGATCATTCCTAGTGTAAATTCAGATCCGTAAATAGGAAATTCGCTTATGTCCAATGCAAACCGAAGAGCTCCAATATGATCTTCGTGTCCGTGCGTAGCTATACACCCTATAATTTTCTCGCTACGATCCTGTAGGTAACTGAAGTCTGGAAGCACCGATTGTGCTCCTGGCATCATCTCATCTGGGAAAAGCTGACCGCAATCTAGCAACAGGATCTGATTTTTGGATTCAATAGCAGCGCAGTTCCTGCCGATATCCCCAAGCCCGCCTAAAAAAGTAATTGAGACTGTGTCGCTCATGTTAGCATTTTTACGAGAAACCCATTTGGGATCCAATAACTGTAGCTGAGATGACACTTTGGGCTTTTTCTATAAGGCCCTCAGGAACTGTATCCATGGGTGCTCTCCCATGCCCAACGTTGAATCCGAGGAGGTTCATCAATACTTTCGTGGGAATAGGGTTGGGTGCATCAAGAGTTGATTCGAAGGCAAAAGAATCTTGAAGGGATTGATTGATTTCTTTTGCTGCTTCATAGTCTCCGTTCATGATTGCATGTACTAGATTTTGGTGTTCAGCCCCTGTCCAATGCGTTGCAACTCCGACTACTCCAGAGGCTCCGATTGAAAGGAGTGCTAAGTTGAGTGAGTCGTCACCTGAGTAAACTTCGAATCCGTCAGGTGATTGTGAAAGCAAGGATGCTGTTTCGGATGGGTCTCCGGCTGCATCTTTGAGCGCTACGACATTCTTGAGATTATGAGCTAGTTCAAGGATGGTTTCAGTTTCGATTTTTCTTCCACTTCGAACAGGAATGTCATACAGCATCACTGGAAGGTCCGTGCATTCGGCGATTTTCGTGAAATGCTGAAGTAAGCCTTGCTGTGAAGGTCGGTTGTAGTAGGGGGTAACACTAAGGATACCCGATGCCCCAACTGTCTGAGCTCGCTGGGTAAGCTCAATGGCCGCTTTAGTATCGTTACTACCTGTTCCTGCTATTACTGGTGCATCAACCGAACTTGCAACTGCTTCAATCAGAGCAATCTGCTCGTCGTGGGTGAGCGTTGGTGATTCCCCAGTTGTGCCTGCTACGACAAGTCCATCATTCCCATTTTGAATAAGCCATTGTGCAAGGCGTCCAGCTTCGCCAAGGTCAAGATCGCCAGAACTAGTGAAGGGGGTGACCATTGCTGTTAGAACTTTTCCAAACCTGGGCATATAAATCCTTTCTCCTTACCTGAGGCTAGCAGTGTAAGTGCGTTCCTTCTTCATTTTTAGAGGTAGTCAACTGGTATATCTGATTCTCTTCGCTTTTTTTTGTCCTTGGTTTTAGAATAACTCCATAGAACCAGCGGGTAACCTACCGCTGCGATACTAGCAAAGATGAACCATTGCACTGCATAACTGAGGTGTTGACCTTCGCTAAATTTTGGCAAGTCGAGTATTTTGGGGAAGCCATCAGTTTGTTGCGGATTTTGACCTGTTAGCTGGATGTACATTGGAAATATTTCATAGCCTAGCTGATCCTCGTATCTTGCTAGATCTGGTCTGGCCAGACTTTCAAGGACTCCTTCGCGCGCATCAGCACGTTGGAGCCCTTTCGCTAATTCTGTATTTCGGAGAATTCCTGTGAGGTTAAATGTGGAAGTATTTAAGTCAATATAGTTTTCTGCTGCAATTGGTACCCACCCCCTATTGACAACAATAATTTGATTGTTTGAGAGCTGAAATGGAGTCAACAGCCAAAACCCTGGAACTCCGTTATATGTTCGATTTCTGACGAGGATGCTATCTTCTTGTATGTATTTACCTGAAACAGCGATGCTCCTATATTCAAACTCTCTTTCCATGACAATAATTTCGTAGCTTTTTAATTTTGCTATGTCTACGAGGCTAAGCGGCTCATTATCTAACCTCATACTTATCTTTTCGTTAATTTCAGACTTCTGCGAATGACGATCAAGTTGCCAGAAACCTAAAGAGATCATTGCAATAAACGCAAAGATTACCAATACCGTTGTGAATATTTTTTTAGACATCCATCAAAGTTTCAAGCCCGATGTTGACACCCGTGAGGCTAGGAATTCCCTTGATGGCCATGAGTACACCAGGCATGAACGACGACCTGTCACTGCTATCTTGCCTTATCGTCAATGTTTGTCCTGTGGTTCCGAAAATGACTTCTTGGTGGGCAAGCATTCCTTCCATTCTAACACTATGGATGGGGATGTTCCCCTGTGCTTTAGCTCCTCTTGCACCCTCTAATGCTAAGTCAGTAGTTGGGTCACGAAGATCTTCAGTTATGTTTCGAGAAATTTTTTCTGCTGTCGCTAGAGCGGTTCCTGAAGGAGCGTCAATCTTGTTGTTATGGTGAAATTCTATTATTTCGATAGTCGAAAAGTAAGGGGTAGCAATTTCGGAAAGGCGCATTAGGAGTATCGCGCTTATAGAAAAGTTCGGAACTACTATGCAATTACTGTTGGTGAATAACCGGGTCAGCTCAGAGAGATGTTCCTCATTAATTCCACTCGTTCCTATTACGGCATGCACGCCAGCTTGTGCTGCAAATTTCAGGTTTTCCATGGCAGCTTCTGCCACAGTGAAATCAACAATTACGTCAATGCCTGTTAGGTCCTGCACCGTTCCCTCTATTTGAAGTGAAGTGCTTGGGATGAGTGTGCCAACTTGATTCGTATCTACTCCTAAGCGGAGAGCCATAGAATCGTCATTGTTAATCGCTTGACAGGTTGTAGCACCCATCTTTCCTGCTGCACCGAAAACACCTACATTTAAATTTTCCATAGTCCAATATTGCCATGCCGGACACACATTAGCTTTTATTTAGCAAGAAGAGTGAGGGCAGACTCTATCTTCTGCCGCCCCGACCTTTCCCTTTTCGGTTTCTGTTTCGTTGATGATTTCCGCCAATAGCCTCAGGCCCTAGTTCTCCAAGTTCCTCAGCCAAGCTTTCTTCAAATTCGTCTTCGAAACTTGAGGGCTTTTGTGATTCCTTGTTAGCGGAAGTCTCCTCTTTAGGATTCTCTTGGTCATCGTTGGAGTCATCAGTATGCTGAACTTCACCAGTAAGGACAAGACTTATTTTCCCGTTTGGATCTATATCTTCAACCTTGACTTCAATTTCTTGACCCAAATCGAGGACGTCTTCTACTCGCTTTATTCTTTTACCGCCACCTATTTTTGAAATATGGAGCAGGCCATCTCTTCCCGGCAGTATGTTTACGAAAGCACCGAAATTTGTGATGTTGACAACTTTTCCGTCATAAACCCCCCCGACATCAGCAGTTGGTGGGTCGAGTATGAGATTGATTTGTCTCTGAGCCTCATAGACAGCATCTCGATCGGTTCCTGCGATAGAAACAGATCCCATGACCCCATCGTCATCAACAATGACTTCAGCTCCGGTCTCTTGTTGGATAGCGTTAATGACTTTTCCTTTCGGACCGATAACCTCGCCTATTTTATCCATTGGGATTTCAAAACTAATTATTTTTGGAGCTACATCCCGAACGTCATCTCTAGGTTCTGGAATGGCTGCGTTCATAACGCTTAGGATCTCCATTCGCGCATCCTTTGCCTGATCTAGTGCCGAGGCGAGCACATCCGCTGGAATTCCTTCTATTTTCGTATCAAGTTGAAGTGCTGTTATCACATCAGAGGTTCCGGCTACCTTAAAGTCCATATCTCCAAAGGCATCTTCAGCCCCCAGAATGTCTGTGAGTGTTATATATTTCCCTTCAGCAAAGACAAGTCCCATAGCTATACCTGCAACAGGGGCTTTGATCGGAACACCAGCATCCATTAAGGAAAGGCTTGAGGAACAAACTGAGGCCATTGATGTTGACCCGTTGGATGACATAACATCCGAAACCAACCTTAGCGTGTATGGCCATTCTTCTTCACTAGGAATTACAGGCAACAAAGCTCGCTCTGCTAGTGCTCCATGCCCTATTTCTCGCCGCTTTGGCCCTCTCATGAATCCGGGTTCTCCTGTGGAGAATGGAGGAAAGTTGTAGTGATGCATGTATCGCTTCCGCGTTATTGGGTCAATGCCATCAATCATTTGATCCATTCGCTTGGTTCCCAATGTCGTTATATTAAGGACCTGAGTTTCTCCACGCTGGAACAATCCTGAACCATGTGCTGTTGGGAGAATACCGACATCAGAGGAAAGGCTTCGAAGGTCCACTGGAGTTCTTCCATCAATTCTCAGACCTTCTTCAACAATTCGCTTTCGTACAAGTTCTTTTGTCAACGATCGGATCGCTGCTTTAATTTGAGTTTCAGCATTATCTTCTTCATCAAAACGCTTTAGGACATCGTCTAGTATCGAAGAGGCTGCTTTAGACTCTGCTTCGGCACGCTGTGTTTTATCAGCAATCTTTTGACTTTCTTCCAACAACCCAGAGCCTGCTTCTCTGACAGCTTCCATAATTTCTTTGGAGTAATCTACTGCAAGGGCCACTTCCATCTTGGAAATTTCTCCGCTATTCGCAATCAATTCTTCCTGAAGCGCAATTGCTAGTTTGATTGGACCCTTCGCAAATTCAAGTCCAGCTGCTAAAACTTTCTCATCTACTTTTGGTGCTCCCGTTTCGTAGTAGCTCCAAGCATTCTCTGTGCCACCGGCTTCAACCATCATGACAGCTACATCACCGTTATCGAGTAGCCTTCCTGCTACAACCATCTCAAATGTTGAAAGCTCACCTTCTTCATAGGTTGGGTGGGAAATCCATTCGCCATCTTGATCGAAGGCAATTCTGACACAGCCAAGAGGGCCCTGAAAAGGAATATCAGATATACACAACGCTGCAGATGCAGCATTTATTGCCGGGACGTCATAGGGGTTCTCTTGGTCTGCTCCTAAAATTGTGGCAACTATGTGAACGTCGTTGCGGAATCCATCTGGGAAGAGCGGGCGCAACGGACGATCCGTAAGTCGACAAGCCAGAATTGCTGATTCGCTTGCTCTACCTTCACGGCGAAAAAAAGAACCGGGTATCTTACCTGCAGCATAACTTCTTTCTTCAAAATCTACAGTTAGGGGAAAGAAATCCGTTCCTGGCTTGGCAGTCTTGTTTGCTGTGGCAGTAACTAGCACTGTTGTTTTCCCTACGCTGACGACTACCGCTCCATTAGCTAGGCTGGCTAGTACTCCAGTTTCAAGTTTCATTATTTTATCGTCAGCGCCGATTGCGCCACTGACAGTTATGGCATCAGCCATGTTTAACTCCTTTTGAGGTTATTCCTCGTGTTATTTCACCCAAGGACGATCCTATGGGCATCAACATCGAAGTTCAGCTTTCCAGTTGAAGACGCCTAAGTTGTTAGGCGCTTTCAACTGGCAGCCAATCTTTTCAATGTTGGTTTTCAGTTACCTTATTTGGTTATTTAAATTCTACACCAAAGGCTAGCTTTAACGTCGCAATCCTAATTTTGCAATGATATTTCTATAGCGTTCAATGTCATTATCCTTGACGTAGTCAAGCATTCTTCGTCGTCGACCGACGAGCATCAAGAGTCCTCTTCGACTGTGGTGATCCTTTTTATGTGATTTGAGATGCTCAGTCAAGTGATTAATTCTGTCAGTTAGTAGAGCTATCTGGACTTCGGGGGACCCTGTATCAGAGTCATGAAGTCTGTGCTCCTCAATAGTTTCATTTTTAGGTTTGAGATTTGCTGCCATTTATTTCCTTTGGGTTTCTGACCCTGCCTTTATGGCGATTACCGCTCAATCAGGCAAAATATCACTTTTGTGACATTAAAAGGTTACCTTGCCTGATACAAAACCCAACTTGTTAGATGATGATTAGTCCAATAATTCCTTTATTTGAGTTAGATCAATTCCTAGCTGAAGCTGAAATTCTTCCAGTCCAGAAAATTTTCTTTCAGAGCGAATTCTTTTATAGAAGGTAAGAGTGGCGTCATCTCCGTATAAGTCCCCCTCAAAATCCAGTAGATGCGCTTCAACAATTGATTTCACTCCATTTGAGAACGTAGGTCGTTTTCCTATATTAACGGCAGCTATTTTTCTGACTCCGCCCTTCCCTAGGTACGTTGCGGCGTAAACCCCATCAGATGGCAACGCCATCTTTTCGTCAAACTCAATATTTGCTGTTGGGAAACCTATGGTGCGTCCACGCTGGTCACCTGGAACTACCTTTCCCGACATAGAATATGGTCTTCCTAATTTTTCATTTGCAAGAGATAACTCTCCGTCTTTTAAATGTTTTCTTATCGCTGTTGAAGAAATAGGCTCTTCAGTGAATGGCTCAGAATTGAAAAGACCCACCCCATTTACTGAGATCCCCAATGCCTGACCCTCGGATTTCAGAAGATCAACATTCCCAGATCTTTTGTAGCCGAATTTGAAATCCTCTCCGACAAAAATTGCTTTTGCTCTGATAGCTTCTACGAAGATTTCTCTTATAAATTCCACAGCGGGCGTCGATGCTCTGCTTTCATCAAAAGCAAGAACATAAACATAATCAATCCCTAGTTCATCTAGTAACAGTATTTTCTTAGATAATGGGGTAAGTACTTTGGGAGCGTTTTCTGGACTTGTGACTTCTGTGGGGTGTTGGTCGAAAGTGATTACAACGGATGGGATTGCTTCTGACATTGACTTATTTTTCACCAAATCAAGAAGTTTTTGATGACCCTTGTGAACTCCATCGAATACCCCTATCGAAGCAACTGTTCGGTCAACGCTCTCGGGAAGCACTTCGTTATCACTTATGATCTGGATGGTGCCCATTTCTTAATTCTCCTGAGGCAATACAACTGCTGGTTTTAACGTACCGTTTTTAAAATTCTCATACATGGCTAAGAGGTTTTGTTCCGAGTCTACGATAGCCCACGGTCCGTGTACCTTTGTCGGAGAGAGTTCTTCAGTTCTTAGTACCGCCCCGACTTTTATACGATCTCGCATCGTGTCATTGACTTGAATCATTTCGTAGTCTTTAAGCCCTTCGGTAAGCTTGATGATTACCGCTTTCTCAAGTTGCGCTGCTTCAATCTCATTATGAGAACCGATTGCTGTTCTTCGTAGAGTCCCTACATGCCCCATAGATCCAGCTTTCTTAGCAATATCTGCGACAAGGGAACGTATATAAGTCCCTGACCCGCATTTAACTTTTAACGTGAATACATTACTTTGAGGGCCATCAGCTATTGATAATTCGTGTATTTTGACTTTTCTTGGCTCGCGTGTGACTTCTTTCCCCTCTCGCGCTATCTCATAAAGTCGTTTCCCATTCACTTTTACTGCTGAGACCATAGGAGGAATTTGATTTATTACACCGACAAAATCTTTTGAAATTGCTTGAAGTTCCGTGAGCGAGGGTTTGTTATTTGTCCTCCTGAGAATTTCTCCTTGTGCGTCTAGGGTGCTTGTTTCAGCCCCGATTACCATGGTGGCTTCGTACTCTTTGGGTAAATCAGTTATAAATCTCAATAATCTAGTGGCTTTACCTAAACCCAGGATAAGAACACCAGTAGCTGGAGGGTCTAATGTCCCTGAGTGACCAATTTTTTTCGTACCGAAAATACCTCTGGCTTTAGCGACAACGTCATGGCTCGTCCAGCCAGTTTCTTTGTCTATGATTGCGAAGCCGTGTTTAGTTGTCGTCTGTGCCATGATTATTTGACTTTTCTGTGGCATGAATATCAGCCAGAATCTCATCAATCCTGGTACTTGCGGAGATTGATGGGTCAAGAAAAAATTCAAGCTCAGGAACTCTTCGGATCCTTGCTTGTTCCCCGATAGCCTTGCGGAATTTCCCTTTGTAACGACTTACCTTTTGCGCTAAATGCTCTTCCTCATCAAGTGATGATAGAAAAATTTTTGCTTTGGTTAATTCGTTGTCTACTTGGACAGAAGTAATACTTACAAGGCCCAATTCCGTGTCACTGATCCGTTCAAGTTCTTGGGCTAGAACCTCACGAAGCAATTCGTTGAGGCGATCACTTCGTTGGTAATCTCTCTTTTGGTTTGTTCTACGTTTTGCCATTCGGGTGATGAATTATGAATTTCGTCTAAGTGATTTCTATCTGCTTTTCCTCAAAGGTTTCGATGATGTCTCCATCTTTAAGGTCTTGGAAGTCCGAAAGGCCGATACCACATTCGTATCCAGCTGCCACCTCAGGCACATCATCTTTGAATCGCCTTAGCGAGGAGATTTCACCTTTCCAGATAATCGTCCCTTCTCGAAGGAATCGCACTTTGGAGCCTCGTGCAATCTTGCCATCTAGCACATAGCATCCAGCGATAGCCCCTATCCGTGGAACCCTGTATATTTCTCTTACTTCTGCTTCTCCAGTTACAATTTCTTCAAACTCTGGTACAAGCATACCCACCATTGCTGATTCAATATCTTCGAGAAGTTTGTAGATAATTTCGTAGTTGCGAATTTCAACTTGTTCATGATCCGCCATTTCCCGTGCTTTTCGGTCTGGCCGTACGTTAAACCCAAGTACTGTGGAATTAGATGTTGCGGCAAGTTGTATATCATTTTCAGTTATCGCCCCTACCCCTGCATGAACGAAAGATACCTTGACCTCATCTCTCTCTAATTTTTTTATACTTTCTCTGACGGCCTCTAGAGATCCATTTACATCAGCTTTAAGTATCAAGTTCAGCGTTGCTTGCTCACCAGTACTTATCTGACCGAATAAATCTTCAAGACGACCGCCACCCGAGCCTGCGGAAGAGTCCCTTCCGATTGTTGCGACTCTCTGATAATGTTCCCGCGTATCGGCTACGTCTCTTGCTGTTCGTTCATCTGGGGCAACAATAAACTCGTCACCAGCAATGGCAACGTCCGACATTCCTAGAACTTGGACTGGACATGATGGTCCTGCATCATGCACTTGTTCTCCTGTGTCTGAGACAAGGGCTCGAACTCTTCCCCATGAAGGCCCTGCCACTATCGGGTCTCCGACCGAGAGTGTTCCTTGCTGGACCAAAACTGTGGCTACAGGTCCACGACCGATATCAAGGTGAGACTCTAGAACAACTCCAGAGGCTCGGCCTTTAGGTGAGGATTTCAAATCTTCAACCTCAGCAACTAAATTAAGACTCTCTAGGAGGTCATCTACTCCTATATTCTCTAGTGCAGATATTTCAACGACAATCGTATCACCACCCCATGCTTCAGGAACCAGTTCATGTTCTGCTAGTTCACCAAGGACCCTTTGAGGATCCGCACTCTCTAAATCTATTTTGTTAACAGCTACTATTATCGGAACTTCTGCCGCTTTTGCGTGGTTAATTGCTTCTACAGTCTGAGGCATAACTCCATCATCTGCTGCAACAACTAACACAACTATGTCAGTAGCTTCTGCCCCTCTTGCTCTCATCGCCGTAAAGGCGGCGTGACCTGGCGTGTCTAGGAAAGTTAGAGCATTCCCATCGAGTGTGACCTGATATGCACCAATATGCTGGGTGATACCTCCTGCTTCTCCAGCGACAATGTTTGCTTGCCGAATTTGATCAAGAAGTTTCGTTTTGCCATGGTCTACGTGCCCCATAACTGTAATAACAGGGGGACGACTGAGCATCGAGTCGTCATCGTCACTTATATGGGTTTTTTCTAATTTCTTTTGTAGTTCGATTTCTTGTTCTTCACCAGGGTCCACTAGTCGGATCTCTGCGCCTATCTCCGCAGCAAAAAGCTCTATCATGTCGTCTGTCAGGGACTGTGTAGCAGTAACCATCTCCCCTTGCTCCATTAGGAACCTCACGAGGTCCGCAGTTTTTCGGTTTAGTTTTGGTGCTACATCTATCGAGGATGAAGCGCGTTCAATGACTACTTCTCCTTCAGGCACCGGAGCATCTTCAGGAGTGTAAGCCGGAGTGTCCATTGGTTGTAGCTCTTCTTGCCGCCTACGTCTTCTCCCTTTCTTTTTTCTTTGGGGGCGTTGGTTAGGCCCGCCTGGCCTCCCGCTACCAGGTTTTCCAGCTGATGGCTTTCCTCCCTGCCCCGGTTTTGGCAAGAAATCGGCGACAGGTCCTCCTCCGGGTCTTGTTCCTCTTGGCCCTCCGAATGATCCACTATCTTTTCTAGAGGTTCCTGCACTGGCCTGTCTGCGCCTTTGCATATTTGGACCGCCACGCTGCGCCTCCGGAGATGGCCCTCTTCCACCTCGTCCCGGAGGCGGAGGTATCGGACGTCCTGATTTTGAAATAGGTCCCGGTGGCGGAGGTATAGGTTTTCCTGATGCGGAAACAGGTGGCGTTTTGGGGACACGTTGCCCTGTGGTAGCCTTCGCTTCTGCGGGTTTCGCTTTCACTGCTTTTTCATCATCAGTTGAGGGCTTATCTGCGACTGGTTTAGATGGTGGTTTTCTGGAGCTGACTACGCTCCCATCTTCCGGCTTTGGTGGGCTTTCCGTTTTTTTATTCTTGCTCGGTGGTGGTTTCTTAGAACTTACTGCCTTGGCAGATTTTTCAGATTTACCTTGGTTCGCTTTATCTGAATCTTCTTCTGTTTCAGCATTTGATTGAGCCTTACCTTGGATTTTTTCAATAGCAATACCATCAGATATTGCTTTTTTTCGTACTCTGTCTGCTTGAGCCTCAACGAGACTAGAGCTATGACTCTTGGCATCAATTCCTAAAGACTCGCACAGAGCGATGATTTCCTTATTCGTTACATCTAGTTCTCTGGCTAGTTCGTAAACACGTACTTTTGCTGGCAATTTGGTTACTTCTCTTTATCTCGAGCCGTCGCTCGTTTCTCCTATAAGGTCATTGTGATCTCATTGTCGTTACTGTTTTCCCGATTGTACAGATTAGCCTGTTATCGCTAATCCGCCATCCTCTTCAGAAATCTTTTAGGTTTCCTGAAGAGGGTCACCCTCTGATGAGTCTACCTTTTCTTCATCAATCTCGGACAGAGTCTCTTCATTCTCAATGATAGTTTCATCATCAGATTTGCCAGATCCACTATCATCTTCCTGTTCATCACCCATTATTTCATCATGTTGAGGCACACTTTGGGCTTCGGGTTCAGGACCAGATTCTTCGGGTTCAGAACCAGATTCAGTGCCGGCTGAAACTACTTCAGATTCTTCCTCAGTGTCGGATGTAGCTTCCCACTCCTCTGCCGAGAGGACTGGCCCTCCTTCAGCTGATTGCCAGACTTGTTCTCCAGTTTCTGGATCCTCTACCCACTCTCCTTCAGCCCAATCAACTTTCTCATATGCGTCTTCTTCTGCTTGTTGTGTTTCTGACTTTATGTCTATTCGCCAGCCAGTAAGTCGCGCAGATAACCTAGCATTTTGCCCCTCTTTACCAATTGCTAAAGAAAGTTGATAGTCAGGGACTATTACATCTGCAGTTCCTGTTTCCATGTCAATGCGAACTTCTTGCACCTTTGCAGGCGATAAAGCCTTTGAAACAAACTCTTCAGGTTCCTCTGAGAATGGGACGATGTCTATCTTTTCTCCTCTTAGCTCATTCACAATCATACGAACACGTGCCCCACTTGCACCTACACAGGCCCCGACCGGGTCTACGTTGGGATCATTTGACCAGACGGCTATTTTAGTTCGGTGACCTGGTTCTCGAGCACAGGACTTAATCTCTACTATTCCATCAGCAATCTCAGGTACCTCTAATTCAAATAACCGCTTTATGAGTCCCGGGTGCGTTCTGCTTACGACTATTTGAGGACCTTTAGCAGTTTTACGAACTTCAACAATATAGGCTTTAATCCTCGTGTTGCTATCGGGTCTTTCATTGGGAACCTGTTCGGCTCGGGGAAGTAGGGCTTCAACACGCCCGAGATCTAACAGTGTGTAACGACTATCACTTTGTTGAATGATTCCTGTAACAATGTCGCCTTCGCGTCCTGCATATTCCTCATACTTTTGTTCGCGCTCTTCCTCTCGGATGCCTTGAGCGAGTACTTGTTTAAACGCAAGAGCCGCTATTCTTCCGAAGTTGTCTGGCGTTACCTCAAATTCTTCTCCGAATGGTTCACCTTCGTCATCAATCTCTTGAGCTATAACCCTATATTCCATGGTGTCAGGATCTATGGTAACCCACGCATATTCATGGGCACCAGGCATTTTTTTATAGGCCGATTCTAAAGCATCAGCTAAAACCGCATACAGGACTTCAGGTCGCATTCCCTTATCTGCTGCAATTGCATTTATGGCTTCCTTCATTTCTGCGTTCATCATTTCTCCTTATCTATGAAACACTTGAGTGAGTTTTTCGTGAGCCGGGTTTGGGATTTTTTTCCCATTCAAAAACCGTCTTCGCTGATGTCACATCGTTGAAATTAATTTCATCTTGAGTGCCATTATCACCGCTGATTGTCAATATCTCTTCGTGCATTTTGACTAATATGCCCTCATATCTGCGCTCTCCTTCAACGTGTGGAGCGAGTTTTAGTGAGATACGTTCGTTAATTGCTCCATGGTAGTGTTCTTTTTTCCGTAGTTTGCGCTCCAAACCAGGACTTGAGACTTCTAACGTGTATTTATTTTGTATGAGGTCCTGTTTATCAAGTTCTGACGAGATCTTTCTATTAACGTCGGCTAATTCGTCGATGGTAATTCCGAGCTTTGAATTGATCGTAATTTTTAGAATTCCGCCATTTAGTTCAATATCGTAGAGCTCAAGATCTAAAGGGGTAAGAAGGGTTTCCATCATTTCGTTCACTTTCTGTGTTATTGCCATTCTTCTCCTTTCAAAACTTCGTCTGATAAACAAAAGGCGTGGGATACCCCACGCCTCGCTCCATTGGATTAAAGACATATAGATTATAGCTCTTTTTTGCTGGAATCATCGTTACACAAGCTTTTGGCTTAGCTGCTAGATTTTTCTTATTAGATTGACTCGTGAAGCATCCTCGTTGACATCTTCACCTTGGATAGCTAGCAGTTTATTGCGATCTTTCTCGGCTTCCTTTTGAGCCTTTTCCATATCTGCCCTTGCAAGTGCTGCCTCGAATCCATTCTCTGTAATAAACTCAGCCCATTGAACTAGAGTTTCAACCATTTCATCTTCTTTCACAACAGCTACATTTTGCCCTTTCACGAAAAGATGGCCACGTTTATTACCTGCAGCTATTCCAAGATCAGCGTCCCTGGCTTCGCCAGGCCCATTAACGACACAACCCATCACAGCAATTTGTAGCGGGATTTGTTTATCCTCAAATGCCGTCTGGGCTTTTGATGCGACATCGTACACATCGATTTCTGCTCTCCCACAACTGGGACATGCAATAAGGTCTACATTTTTTCTTTCGCGTAACCCTAAAGCCTCCAAGAGCTGGCGTCCTGCTTTAGCTTCCTGTACTGGGTCTGCAGTCAGTGAATACCTTATCGTGTCCCCGATACCCTCTAACAATAGACTTGCTATCCCTGCTGTAGATTTAATTAGTCCTGTCGGCGGAGGCCCAGCCTCTGTCACCCCGAGGTGCAGAGGGTGATCAGTAGCCTGACTAAGCTGACGGTAAGCCTCGACCATTAATGGAACGTTTGATGCTTTGACGGATATCTTTACTTGATCAAAACCTACTTCGTCAAAATAACTTAGCTCTGTCAACGCGGATTCAACCATAGCTTCAGGGGTAACCTTTCCACCATATTTCTCATATAGCTCGGGATGGAGTGACCCCCCGTTGACTCCTATTCTAATTGGGACAGAGTTTTCTCCTGCAGCTTCAGCGACGGCTTTAATATGTGCGGGCTTTCTGATATTTCCAGGATTAAGTCGCAAACAGTCCACTCCTGAGGCGATTGCTGCCAGGGCCATTTTATATTGGTTGTGTACATCAGCAACGATTGGAACTGGTGATCTTGGTACTATCTGTGCTAGCCCTTCAGCTGCTTCATAATCATTACATGTGCACCGAACAATGTCAGCTCCCGCCGCCGCAAGTGAATAAATTTGCTGTAGTGTCGCATCCACATTTGAGGTTTTTGTGGTAGTCATAGATTGCACTGTTATAGGCGAATTACCGCCTACAGGAATGTCTCCAACAAGTATCTGTCGTGTGTGTTTTCTTTCTATAGGTGAATTGTTATCCATTATTTACATTCTAGAGGGATATTGGGTCAGCTATGTCTAGATAGATTGCGGCAACACCTATGGAGATCAGCACAAAGACCACTAGGTAGGTCAGCGGTAACAGTTTCGAAGCATCTGCGTGGTACCGAATACCTTTGCGGCTCCTTATCCGCTCGTAGAATGCAATCATTACATGTCCACCGTCTAACGGGAGCAAAGGGATTAAATTAAAAATCCCTATAAATACGTTAATTGTTGCTAGGAAGAGGAATAAACCTGTCCAACCTGTTTCAGTTAGTTCCGCTCCTAAGCGCGTTGCGCCGACTACGGAGACTATTCTCCCTTCATCTCCTTCGCCAACACCTACATTGGTTGGAGACTGCGATGAACCTAGATCAAAAACTTCTGAGAAAAAATCTCCTAATCCTGAGGGACTAAAGAAATTCCCTAAACCCCTTATCGTTTCAGTAGTAAGAAGTCCAAACTGCTCTCCAGTTTTACCTAAGGCATCAATTGGGTTCGATTTTACGGTGCTAAATTTAGTTCTCTCGATACCAATAAATCCGTAGTCCTGTCCGCCCTCATTGGCTACGCGAGATCCAACAATTCCTTGAAACGTCAAGAGCTCTCCGTTTCGCGAAACTTGGACAGCTACTTCCTCATTGGGTAAACCTGCAATGTTTGCAGCGAAATCCCACCAGTCCGTAATAGGCACTCCATTGAGGGCAATAATTCGATCTCCAGGTTCAATTCCCATTATCTCTGCGGGTCCATCGTTTCGAAGGTCTTTCACTGTCCAGTCAGATTCATCTGTATTGATCCCACTGCCAACCAGCACCGCATATAAGAGAACTAGCGCTATTAGAAAATGCATCAGAGATCCTGCTATTGCTAGAAGGAACCTCTGCCCGAATTTTGCATTTCTATAAGCTCTATGTTCGTCTTCGGGTGGGACAGGGTCAAGATTATTCATTCCTATAACCCTTACATAAGCCCCTGCGGGAATGCCTTTAAGCCCATATTCGGTCTCTCCCCTAGTGAACGACCAAATTTTAGGTCCAAACCCTATAAAGAATTCAGTAACCTTCATTCCGGCTCTTCTAGCTGCTAAGTAATGCCCCAACTCGTGCAGAAACAGCATTGCCACTAATGAGAGGACGACAATAACCCCTGCGACACCGGTGCTCATGGCAAGCAAAACGAAAAGGAACACCACGATGATTATCCCTACTGGCGAGTTTGCCTCCTGTTGGGAGGTACCTACAGCATCACCACTTCGTATAGTTTTCTCAGCCATTTGCCTTACCTGATATAAGTTGTTTTGTTATGCGGCGTGCTCGCTTGTCAGCATCATAAATGTCCTGTTCATTTTCTGCTGAACGGGAGTCGTAGTTATCCAATACATTTGCAATCAAGTGAGGTATATCAACCCACTTAATCTGATGATCTAGGAAGGCTGCAACAGCGACTTCATTGGCAGCGTTCAACCAAGCAGGGGCTGTTTCACCTTCCTTTCCAGCTTGGTATGCCAGCCTCAAACATAAAAAGTTGTCAAAGTCAGGCTGTTCGAATTCAAGTTTTGTAATTTCATCCCACTTTATTGATCCCCACTCCGCTTCGTTTCTTTCTGGATAATTCAATGCATATGTAATGGGTAGTCGCATATCAGGCATTGATAACTGCGCAATTACTGAACTGTCGACAAACTCAACCATTGAGTGGACGATGGACTGCGGATGAACAACCACGTCAATTTTCTCATATTCAATACCAAAAAGCTCATGGGCTTCTATCACTTCAAGACCCTTGTTCATCAGTGTGGAGGAATCAATAGTAATTTTAGGCCCCATGTTCCATGTTGGATGTTCAAGTGCCTCCTCCAGAGTAACGTTATCTAATTCATCTGCTGAAAAACCCCGAAAAGGGCCACCGCTTGCAGTGACGATGAGTCGCTTTATTGATTGGGAGGGGCGATCATAATCTGACCGATATCCGTGCAGACATTGGTGGAGGGCCGAGTGCTCACTGTCTACAGGAATAATTGAAGATTTCATCATTCTTCGTGCCTTCTGGACAACTGGACCACCTGCAATAAGAGATTCTTTGTTTGCTAACGCAAGAGTCTTCCCTTCAGTTAAAGCTGCTATCGTCACTGGCAATCCAGCAAAGCCAACTATTGCGTTAATTACAATATCGCAAGCCACTACTGATTCTTTAAGAGCATCTGGCCCACTGAGCACAGTTAAGGTATTAAATTCATCTTCGAGTACCTTTGCGGCATTGGCGTCAGACATAATCACTGTTGATGGGTTGAATTCAGTGATTTGTTTTCGAATATGGTCTATGGAAGAACCAGCAGCAAGTACTTCAATATTGAATTTCTCTGGGCTCGTTCTCACGACATCTAGTGTCTGCGTTCCGATTGACCCCGTTGAGCCGAGTAACGCTACATTTTTCATCAAGTGTCATTCCTTACCATAACCTAAGTGTAAGTCTTAATTTTCTTCATGATGTGAGACACTGAAGTGATTTATGCCATAACAAGAACCATGTAATGAACTGTTGGGATGACGAATAACAGAGTGTCACAACGGTCCAGCACTCCGCCATGCCCAGGTAAAACTGTTCCCATGTCTTTTATTTTTAAATCTCGCTTAATCAGCGATTCAGCAAGATCCCCTATAGGTGCAATTACTGCCACAACTATTCCCATTAGAAGTGCATTTGAGAAGCCGAAGGGATCTCCATCAAATGGCCCTACGTCAAATACAGCGAGTAGCACCCCTACGCCTACTGTGGCTAATGTTCCACCCAACAAACCTTCAATCGTTTTATTTGGGCTGACTTCTGTGAGAGGTGACCGCCCGAGGGCTTGTCCTATAAAGTACCCTCCTATGTCGTATCCAGCTGCTAGCAGAATTGCGGCAAGTAGTAGTCCCTTTCCTTTAGGATCATCCAACAGGAGAACCGCATGAGAACCTAGGACTCCGATATAGATAACGCCAAGAGTCAAAACTGCGAGATTCGGAGCAGGCCGTGGTCCGCCAATTCCGAGCAGGTACCATAGTGCTCCTGTCAGGAATGTGAGGAAAAGGATTAACCCGATGGCTCCTTCCCCCTTCCAGTATGTAGCTAGTGGCATTCCTATGGTAGCTATAAGACCTATAAGGGTTGGAGGTTGCCATCCAACTTTGAAGAAGCTCTGAAATAATTCGGTAGAGGCTATACCAAGCATCACCGCTATTAAAATAACTGTTGCTATCTTGCTGATTGCAAGACAGAGAATGACGATTCCGCCGAGGACAAGCCCAGTGAGGATACGAGTTAACGTTTCTCTTGAGCCCAATCCTGACCTTCTTGATTTTTTCCCTTCTGAGATAATTGATTCTGTAGTTTCGGCTAAGTCGAGCGGTTTTCCGTAGGAAAAGAAATCATCTGTCTTGGGGTCTTCTCCTATAGTCACATCTATGCGTTGCGTTTTACCTGGTGGTTCTTCGGGATGAGATTCGGAGCCCCAGTTGGGGCCTTCACTTAATGATTCCCAATCTTCGTTGGGTTCGTCGCTTTGGTTCACTTCAACTTTAGGCAACTGACCAGTAGCTGGCTCGCTCCAATGTGGCAGACCATGTTTTGTTGAGCTTTCCTCTGGTCCCTTTGCGTTTTCGTCTTCCGTCATAACTTCTCCAGAAATCTACCATAGTCTAAACTTCTAATAATTCAGTTTCTTTCTGCTCAAGTGCAGCGTTTATTTGACTCTCAAAGTCGCGTGTCAAAGAATCAATCTTGTCGGTAGCTCTCTTAGCATCGTCAGATGAAACATCGCCTTCTTTATCAAAAGTATCTACTTCCTGACGGGCTGTTCTTCTAATACCTCGTATAGATATTCTTCCTTCCTCAGCTAGGTTTTTAACTACTTTCACGAGTTGTTTTCGCCTCTCTTCTGTGAGAGGTGGGAAGTTTAGCCTCAGAATTGAACCATCATTTGCGGGACTGACTCCAAGGTCAGCGAGGACTATCGCTCTTTCTATGGCATCAATTGCACCCTTATCAAAAGGAGCAATTACAAGCAATTGGGCTTCTGGCACTGAAAAGCTAGCAAGCTGTTGGAGAGGGACGTCGCTTCCGAAATAATCAACTTGTATCCGCTCCACCAAAGCTGGACTTGGACGTCCAGTTCTTATGGAGGAGAACTCATGTTTGGTCCTGATGACCGACTTCTCCATCTTTTCCTCTGCTTCAGCAAGTAGAAGTTCTATTAACTCGTCACTCATGTGTTCCTAGCTTACAGCTGTTCCAATTTGTTTGCCGGCAAGAATTTGCCCTACATTTCCGTCGCCCATCAAATCAAAAACCACAATGGGTAGATTATTGTCCATGCAGAGTGAAATAGCTGTAGAATCCATCACTTTTAGTCCCTTGTTTAGAACATCAATGTAGGTAATTTCTTCAAGCAATTTCGCATCAGGGTTCACTCGAGGGTCGTCATCGTATACTCCTTGAATCCCTGAATGTGTTCCTTTGAGAATTGCCCCTGCTTCGATTTCTACTGCTCGAAGTGCAGCAGTTGTGTCTGTCGTAAAGAAAGGATTACCAGTTCCACCGGCGAAAATTACTACTCTTCCTTTCTCAAGGTGACGTAGCGCTCTTCGCCTTATGTATGGTTCTGCGACCTGGCTCATGTGGATAGCAGTTTGGACACGAGTAGGTTGACCAAGTTGTTCAAGAGTATCTTGCAAAGCTAATGCATTGATGACGGTTGCGAGCATTCCCATGTAGTCAGCTTGGGCTCTATCCATACCGGCTCCAGACCCTGCCATTCCTCGCCAGATATTTCCACCACCGACGACTATAGCTAGCTGTACGTCGAACTCGGACCGAACTTTAACGACCTGTCGAGCTATTTCTTGAACAACATGTCCATCTATTCCATATCCCATATCGCCAGCAAAAGCTTCGCCCGAGACCTTTAGAACTACCCTGCCCCATCTGCCAGACTGGAGTTGCTTAGCGGAATCATTCACGTCTGTATCATGCCTTTTCTGACGCTAAAGTGCATGCTTTTCCAGAAATTTGATTTTTTTTACCATAATCTCAGTCAGTCGCCAATGTATGCTTGCACGAAATTAGTGATACTACCGGTTCCTAATTTTTGTTTGACTGTTTCTTTTTCTCCAAACATTCCTTGTTCTAAGAGCACTCTTTCACTAAGCCACTTTGAGACTCGGCCTTCAACTATCTTCTCCCATGCAGCCTCTGGTTTACCCTCGGCCTTAGTCACGCCTAAAGCACTCTCTCTTTCTCTTTCGATATCCTCTTTAGGTACTTCTTCTCGTGATAGAGCCGATGGTTTAGCGAAAGCTATATGAAGTGCGACTTCATGTAAAGTCTCGGGTGACACCTCTCTGCCTTGAACTATAACACCGTTGATACCTCTTCCTTCCTGATCGGTATGTAGATAAACATCAACCAATGAACCTTCATCAATGACAATCTGCTTCACAGTTCCCAGTTGTATATTCTCTTTTTTCGAAATACGGAGATCATCTATCTCAGCTTCTCTGGTCGTTACGGCATCTTCACCTTCTGCCAGAACTAAATCCGCTAGTTCCTGAGTTAATGCTAGAAAGTCGCTGGCTTTTGCTGAAAAGTCAGTTTCGGATTTGAGCTCGACTATGGCTACTGCTGATTCGCTTTGTGCTACGGCAATTGCTCCTTCAGCACTCTCTCTATCGCTCCTGCTATCTGCTTTCGCTATTCCTTTTTCGCGAAGCGATTGCAACGCTGCATCAAAGTCTCCGGCGGACTCGTCTAAAGCTCTTTTAGCGTCCATCATTCCGGCGCCTGAAGCTTGACGGAGCTTTTGCACATCTTTTGCAGTAAATTCTGGCATTTATATTTCCCCTTGCTCTGAATTGCCATCTTCTGTTACTTCTTTTTCAGGTTTTGTGGCAATCTCCTCAGCTACTTTTTTTTCTCTTTCTTGAAAATCTGCAGTCGCCTTCTTTTGGGCTTCTTCTTGCTTAACTGGTTCGACAGGCTCTTCTTTGGCAATTGATTGTGATCCATATTTCTTTGATCGGATTAGTTGCCCTTCTTCAACTGCTTCCGAGATAACACGGCACATCAGTTCACCTGACCTTATCGCGTCATCATTTCCTGGGATAACGAAATCTATTACGTCAGGATCACAATTGGTATCAACAACTGCGATAACAGGTATACCTAATTTGTTAGCTTCAGTTACTGCAATGTGTTCTTTTTTAGTGTCTAGCACAAAGACTACTTGTGGTCGCTCTTTGAGCATACTTATTCCGCTGAGGTTTCTTTCTAATTTCGCTAACTCGCGGGATAACATTAAGGCTTCTTTCTTTGGCATTTCATCAAACTCGCCTGAATCTCGCATTCGCTGATACTCTTTCATTTTCCCAACTCGTTTTGCCATAGTCTCAAAGTTTGTGAGCATTCCGCCGAGCCACCTCTGGTTAACATAAGGTTGTCCACAATCCTGCGCAAAGGATTTAACAGCATCTTGGTTTTGCTTTTTAGTACCTACGAAAAGCACCATACCGCCCTCCGCTACCGTATCTCTGACATAAGTGTAAGCATCAGTGATTCTCTCAAGTGTTTGATTTAGGTCTATGAGATAGATACCGTTTCGCTCTCCGTGGATGAAGCGCTGCATTTTGGGATTCCATCGTCTTGTTTGATGACCAAAGTGGACTCCGGCTTTGAGCAACTGGCTCATGGTAACAACTGGTGACATTTCTCTCCTACCACGGTTAAACGATTCCTGAATATACGCCGAGGCGACCGTGGGATTATTCAGGTGAAATTTACTTGAATCTCAAGCAATCAGATTCTAACAATTAGATATTAAAGTTACACCTGCTTTTACAAGCTTTAGGCTTATCCTCTGGGGTGGGTCCGTTTATGTATGGTCTTTAATCTGTCTTTACTTACATGTGTGTAGATTTGGGTTGAGCTCAGATCAGAGTGACCGAGAAGCTCTTGAACTTCCCGCAAGTCTGCCCCGCCATCTAGAAGATGCGTGGCAAAGGTATGCCTCAAAGCATGGGGATTCACAGGAACAGGGGATCTGCGATCCAGTAATCGCCGGACATCTCTAGGTGTTATTTGTTTACATCGCATGTTCACGAATACAAAGTCGTGTTCCTGCTCAGTGCCCAGCATTTCTGGTCTCCCGTTCTTCAACCATAATTCAAGACACTGTATCGACTTCCTTGATAGGGGGACTAAGCGCTCTTTCCTACCTTTTCCTTCTATTCGGAGGAGGTGCTTTTTGAAGTCAATTTGATCAAACTTAAGATTACAAAGTTCACTTACCCGTAATCCACTCCCATATAAAAGTTCAAGTATCGCATCATCTCTGAACTTCCTAATACCGTCATTTCGTATTGCTGGTCTTGGATCGTCCAACAGAACCTTCAATTCTTGCTTCTTTAGAACTCTAGGAAGTTTTGATTTACCACCTTGTGTTTGGAGGCTAACCGTTGGATTAGAATCTGTCAGAGAGTTATGTTGAGCCCACTTAAAATATCTCCTCAGAGAAGAGGCTTTTCTGGAAATGGTTCTCCTTGAGTAATCATTTTCTTGAAGCCAGGCTAGGTAATACCTCAGGTTTCTTCTAGTAACTTCTGATGGCGCGGTTAGTTTCTGGCTTGAGCACCATTCAATGAAGGATTTGATATCTCTTTTGTAAACTGAGGCAGTTGAATCAGAAACGGACGTTAAAGATTGAACAAAATTTGGTAATTCCCAGCTCATATCTACAGATTACTAGAATTTTTGGGTGTTTGAAGCTATTGGTTTTCCCTAATTCAATACATCTAGAATGTAGTTAATTACAGCTTTAGTTTCGTCAATAGTGAGCTTTGATGAAAAGGCTGGCATCCCTTGCCCTTTACCATTTTGAATGAGAGAGATGAGTGACGTTTGGTTGGGGTAACTCATAGTTAACTCTCCATTATTGAGTTTTTTTCCTCTACCTCCCTGACCCGAGGACCCATGGCAAGATGAGCAGTGGATCCCCCAGATTTCTCTTCCCAGTATTAGTTCAGGATCAACCGAGCCATTTTCATCTGGCTGAACCTCTGGAGAAGCGCTGGTTCCACAGGACATGGATCCCACTAGTAAGAATACGACAAAAATTGTTCTGGCTATGTAGAGAGAGGTTCTCGGCATTACCAGCCTTTGAAATCTGGAGTTCTTTTCTCTTTAAAGGCTCTCATAGCTTCTGAAATATCTTTTGTCGTAAAATTAAAGGTTTGAGCTGTACCTTCTTGATCCAATGCATCAGTCAGTGAATTTGAGAAGGACCTGTTGAGGAGCGCTTTACTCATGGCAAGCGCTCGTGGAGGTCCTGTAGATGCTTTTTCTGCGATCTCGTTTACTTTGGCATCAAGCTCATTAGGGTCTACGACATAATTTACTAACCCCATTCTGTTAGCTTCAGATGCCGAGATCACATCAGCGAGCAAAACCAGCTCTTTTGCTTTTTGGAGACCAACTATCCTGGGAAGAAGATAAGAGCCTCCAAAGTCAACGGAAAGTCCTCTTTTGGCAAATATTTCACTGAAACGCGCATTTTCTGAAGCTACCAGAAGGTCACAACATAATGCCATATTCATTCCAGCTCCGACTGCTATGCCTGGGACCCTTGCTATCGTTACTTTTGGCATATTGAACAAAGACAGACAGCAATCGCCCACTTTTCTCATAGCTTCTAGTTGATGCAATTTGATTTCATTTTCGTCTCTACCCATTGCGCTCACGTCTGCCCCTGAACAAAAGTCGTCCCCTGCTCCAGTTACAATTACAGCTCTAACGCTGTCGTCGTATCCTAATTTGGTAAAAATAGCAGTTAGATCGTCCCACATTTTTGACGTGACTGCGTTCTTGACCTCAGGTCGGTTTATCGTGACGGTGGCTATATTTCCATTCTGATTTACGAGTATTTCTTCCATAGAAGAACAATACTAGTTATATGGGATTCAATCCGACTCGAAGCTACCGAAAATCAAAATTTGACTACTGGTTTGTCGGAGTTGGACTAGTCATTCTTATTGGTTTAGTTATCTGGGCGTTGTTGGGCTAGCAATGGATTGGTCAGAGGATTCAATTGAGACAAAATTTGTGCAACCGTATGAAGCTGTAAAGCTTTATGTTTGCCCAGGTTGCGGGAGAGAAATTGCAAGAGGAGTAGGCCATATTGTTGCAGTGCCAAGGTTGGCTCCAGATTTGAGGAGGCATTGGCATAAGGGATGTTGGAATAATCGGAAAAACCGTCCGCCTTTGAGTTAGGTCTCGAAAGTTAATCTCTCTTTTCTTTTATCTTCGCCCGCTTACCGATTCTTTCACGCTGGTAGTAAAGTTTCGCTCTGCGAACGTCTCCTTTGCTCACAATTTCTATCTTTTCAACAATTGGTGAGTGGATAGGAAATGTTCTTTCAACGCCAACGCCAAAAGAAACTTTTCGCACGGTGAATGTCTCTCCGATACCTCCGCCTTGTCTACCAATTACGGCACCTTCAAAGATCTGTGTTCGTTCGCGATTTCCTTCAACGACTCGTACGTGTACTTTAACGGTATCTCCCGGAGAGAATTCGGGGACGTCCTCTTTAAGGCTTGCTTTGTCTATTTCGTCTGTGAGTTTCATGATAACCCTTGTGCATTATTTGTTGCTTGCCCCATGTAGGATACGGACAAATCCACCGGACAGCAATCAAAGCTATCAAAATTGAGTAGAAATTTAATTAGGTGAATTTTCTTTCTAACAGGCTTTGTTCTTCATCTGTCAATCCGCCTCTCTTTTCAATGAGATCAGGTCGGCGTAACAGGGTCATTTCGAGAGCTTTAGCCTGTCTCCAGAGGTTTATCTTTTCATGGTTACCGCTTCGCAGTATCTCCGGTGGAGTAAGCCCTCGGAAATCCCATGGTCGTGTGTATTGGGGGTATTCAAGCAACCCCTGGGTAAATGATTCTGAATCAGCAGATTCTGTGTTGCCCATTACGCCTGGCACCAGACGTGTAACTGTCTCAACAATAGCCAAGGCGGCAATTTCTCCTCCAGCAAGCACAAAATCCCCTAACGATATCTCGCCGTCGATTAGATGATCTCGAACACGCTGATCAACGCCTTCATACCGCCCGCAGAGAAGGGAGAATCCATCTAATTTTGAAAGCTCTTTTGCCTTCGAATGGCTAAATGGCTCACCCGCGGGGCTGAGGAGGTAGAGCGGTCGCGGAGGATTTTTGCTCTTGACGATATCAAAAATTGGATCGGGTTTTAGAACCATTCCTGGGCCGCCGCCAAATGGAGTGTCATCAACAGCCTTGTGAACGCCAGATGCACCTTCCCTAAGATCAAGTGCTGAAATTTCCAGAGTTCCTCTTTCTTGGGCTTTTCCGATTAGCGATTCCTTAATGAAACTATTTATTAGGGAGGGAAATATTGTCAGAATATCTATTCGCATGATTGACTATCTTGAAATATGCCTTGAGGCGCATCAATGAACACTTTATTATCTTTAACGTCCTTGATGAAGACTACAGGAATTAAAGTTTCGTCTTCTAGAACTAGTAGATCACTTGCAGGGTTAGCGTGGATTTCAACAATCAAACCTCGGGGATTGCCTTCATTATCAATGACTGAGCTTCCTATAAGGTCATGAGCCCATTTGATATTAGGATCTTCCAAAGGCTCCGCAAATAATAGTTCACCCGCTAGGCTGTCAGCTTCTGTGCGGCTTTCAATTCCTTTCAGAGAAACTAGGAAGTTTTTCTTGTACTGTTTTGAGCTCGTGATTATGTATTTTTTCTCAGACTTTAAGTAAACTTCGGCGCCTTTTTTTATTCGTTCGTCGACATTTGTTGTCAAACTAACTATCAGCTCTCCGCGCAAACCGTGTGGTTTCCCGATTCTTCCTATTTCTAATAATTGATCGCTATCCATGCTTCATATCAGATTCTATAAATCTTGTATCTTGTTGCAAAGTATGTGCATTTTGACGACTTAGTATTAGGGCAGTTCCTATGGTTAGTCAACGAATTCAACAGAAACAGTTACACCATCTCTAACTGCAGCTGCTCTAGTTACAGTCCTTATAGCGTTTGCAATTCTTCCACGCCTACCTATGACTCTTCCCATATCCCCATCGCCGACTTTAACTGCAAGGGTTGTCTCGCTATCGCTGGTTTGAATATCTATTTGTACCTCATCGGGTTTCTCAACAACAGATTTCACTATATGTTCGAGTGTCGAAAGGGCGTGAGAGACTTTTTGATTCTCATCGGTCACGATTTGTCACTCTCGCCTTCTTCTTCAGCAGGCTCTTCAACAGCAGCCTCTTCTTCAGCGGGAGCAGCCTCTTCAACAGCCTCTTCTTCAGCGGGAGCAGCCTCTTCAACAGCCTCTTCTTCAGCAGGAGCAGCCTCTTCAGCAGCCTCTTCTTCAGCAGGAGCAGCCTCTTCAGCAGCCTCTTCTTCAGCGGGAGCAGCCTCTTCAGCAGCCTCTTCTTCAGCGGGGGCAGCCTCTTCAGCAGGCTCTTCAACAGCAGCCTCTTCAGCAGCGGGAGCAACCTCTTCTTTAGCTTTATACTCAATTGGCTCTAAGGGCTTTCCGGTAAATTCCTCCCAGGCGCCCGATATTCTGAGGAGTTTCTCAACACGCTCTGTCGGCTGAGCTCCATTCCTTAGCCAATGAATAGCCCGTTCATTATCAATATTTATTCGTGAGGGCTCTTGACGCGGTTCGTATGTACCAATGATCTCAATAAAGCGACCGTTCCTCGGAGACCTACTGTCAGCTGCTACGAGGCGGTACGTCGGTTGTTTTCGTTTTCCTGTTCGTACAAGACGAAGTTTAACTGCCACTTTTTCTTCTTTCTGATTTTACTGAGGCCTTACGGCTACTCTTTGTGGACAGTGGGTATCCTATTCGGTTTTACTGCGGATACACACCTTCATACCCACTTAGTGTCCTTCTATATTCTGCCGGTCAATAATATTACTGCAACACCTTTTAAAAAATTCATTGGAAAATCTATCTCATCAACTTTTAAATGAACCAAATTCACTTAAATCGAAGTCATTAGCTGGCTTATTAATTCCTCTTTTAGCTCTTGGGTTTTGTTTGCCTTTTTGACCCTTTGATGATTTTTTCTTCTTCCTTTTATTAGGTTTTACGGCGCCTTTCATCATTCGTTTGATTTCTTTGAATTGTTTGAGGAGGAGACTTACCTCTTGGATGCTTGTTCCTGAACCCTTTGCAATCCGGCTCCTGCGCGATCCATCAATGATTTCAGGTCTATCACGCTCCTCATAGGTCATTGATGTAATGATTGCCTCTAAACGGGTAAATCGTGACTCATCAACGTCATCCGGGTTCACGCCCTGAGGGAGATCCGGCATCATTCCAACGATATTTTGCAAAGGTCCCATTTTTTTTAACTGTTGCATTTGTTCAAGAAAGTCTTCAAGGTTGAACTGTCCACTAAGTAGCCGGTCGGCCGCTCTTTGAGCTTCCTTCTCATCAAAAGCATCTTCTGCTTTTTCAATAAGTGTCAGCACATCCCCCATGCCAAGAATTCTGCTTGCTAGACGATCTGGGTGAAATACTTCGAAGTCTTCAACCTTCTCTCCTGTAGAGGCAAATGCTATAGGCTTCCCAACAATTGTCTTCGCTGACAGCGCAGCACCACCTCTTGAGTCACCATCAAGTTTGGTGAGAATCATTCCATCAAGAGTCAATTTCTCGTTGAATGAATCAGCCACGTTTACAGCCTCTTGCCCAGTCATGGCATCAATGACTAGGAACGTATAATGAGGCTTAATTTCATCTGATATCTGCCGAATTTCATTCATTAAATCTTCGTCCACGCTTAGGCGACCAGCAGTGTCGCAGATAAGCACATCTCTGCCAGTAGAAATCGCTTCGTTTAAACCATTCCTTGCGACTTTAATGGGATCGGCACTTTCCGAGAAGACGGGGATATCTACGTCTCTTGCAAGAACTCTAAGTTGTTCAACGGCAGCAGGACGTTGCAAATCAGCACCGATGAGAATAGGGTTTCTTCCTTGAGATTTAAACCACTTCGCTAATTTAACTGCGTTTGTTGTTTTACCGACACCCTGCAGTCCAGCCAAAAGAACGACTGTCGGTGGCTTATCCGAATAAGTCAGATTTAATGCTTGACCTCCAAGTATTTCTACAAGTTCGTCATTAACAATCTTTATTACTTGCTGAGCGGGATTCAGAGCTTTATGTATCTCGCTCTGCAGACAACGCTCTGTGATCTTATCTTGGAACTGCTTTGCTACTTTCAGGTTTACATCAGCTTCAAGAAGCGCTGTACGAACCTCAGCCATAACGGCATTGATGTCAGATTCCGAAAGCTTTCCTCTACTTCGGAGGCGGCCAAAAATATTTCCAAGTCGATCAGTAAGGGCGTCAAACATAATTCTTCTATCTAAAAGTTAATACATTCTATGAAGCTAGGTATCTTCTTAAAAATCAAGAATCTTTTCAACAATTAGTTCGGGGTCAAAAGGAATCAGATCTTCTTTTCCCTCACCTATACCGATGAGTTTAATTGGGATTCCTAATTCCTCAGCAATTGCGAAAATAATCCCCCCTTTTGACGATCCGTCAAGTTTCGTAAGAATAATCCCAGTAAGGTCAACAGATTCTGCAAATGACTTTGCTTGCTGAAGTCCATTCTGACCCACAGTGGCGTCTAGAACCAATAATATCTCTGTGACTGTTCCGTTTCCTTTGTTAGCGACTCGTATTATCTTTTCTAGTTCTTGCATCAAGTTAGATTTAGTGTGCAATCTACCTGCGGTATCTGCTAGTACTAAAGATGCATTCTTGGCATATGCGTATTCTGTTGCATCATAAATGACCGAGCTAGGGTCAGCTCCATCAGCGCCCTTTATCAATTCAGCGCCACATGAATCAGCCCATCTCTCTAACTGTTCCGATGCAGCTGCTCGAAAAGTATCACCCGCAGCTAACACTATTCTCTCATTCTCTTGTATTTTCAAGTTCGCAACTTTTGCAACTGATGTGGTTTTCCCAACCCCATTGACACCTACGAAAACCCAAACCGAAGGATTTCCCCCTACTTTGAGCTCCGTGTTGAATTTTTGTAGAGAACTCTTTAATTGTTCTTTGAGAAGGTCAAGGATGCTTTGTGTGGTTGATAGTTTCATTTCTTTTGACTTCGCCTGAAGTACATCAATGATTCTTGAGGTAGCCACGACGCCTACATCTGCTTGAATTAGTGCATCTTCGATTTCGTTCCAGAGATCATTGTCAACCTGCGAGTTTCGCTTTAGTCTAGAAAAGAGCGAGAATGTTTTTCGTGTATTTTCAAGTTCGGTAGAAATTTTTTTCATAGAGCTTACCAAAACTTAACGTTATTGGAAATTACCGAGAGAACCCAACACAACTGCTATTGAGATTTCTTCTCCGTTTCTCAATAGACCTAGTGAGATTTCAGTTCCGGGCGAGGTTAAGCGAATTCTAGCTGCCAACTCAGACATTCCTAGAATGGATGACCCATCGACATTGATAATTAAATCTCCTTGCTGCAACCCACTCTGATCTGCAGGGCTGTTTGGCACAACTTCAATCACCAGAGCACCTGCCCTTCCGAGCGTTGGGTCTTGCCCGCTAATACCCAAGAAACCATTCTCTAGGGATAGCCCATTAGCTAACCTCTCCGTCACTAAAAATATAGTGTCAGTGGGTATGGCGAAACCGACCCCTAAATTGCCCTCAACATTGCCGTCGGTTCTAATGAGTGTATTCATACCAACTACGCGTCCTTGACGGTCTACTAAAGCACCGCCAGAGTTTCCAGGATTTATTGGCGCATCAGTTTGGATCATCTCGAGAACTGTTCTAGACCCGTTTTCAACATTCAAAGTCGGCACGGCCCTGTTCACAGCGGAAACGATGCCCGCAGTGACACTTTGTTCTAGGCCAAAGGGACTTCCAATCGCAACAGCAAGTTGGCCAACCCGAATGGTGTCTAACGTGGCGAATGTAGCTTTACGGAAATTAAGATTCTCCTGTATTTGCACAATTGCGATATCAACTGCTGGGTCTGAACCTAGAACTTTACCAGTTGCACGTGTACCGTCTGCTAGTTGAATTTCAACTGTGTCGGCCCCTAAAACCACGTGAGCGTTAGTAACCACTGATCCATTGTTGTCATAAATAATTCCACTTCCAGTTCCCGTTGCAGTATCAATGCGTACTACCGATGGAGCAACAGTTTCTGCAACGGATGCTACGGGTTCATCTGATCCAGTTGAGGAGGATCTTTCAACATTCTCGGATGAAATGGTTAATTGGGATGCAATGTCAGCCGACGTGTCAGATGCTTGGTTGCTATCGCCGGAGTTGATGATCAAGCCTATAAGCATGCCCGTGACTAGAACGAGAAGAGACCCAAGAACTAATAAATATTTCCTTGATTGCCTACTTTGAATCCTATCCCTTCCTGAACGCCTTGGATACACCCTTTGGCGCGCAGAGTTGGAATACGGGGCTCCCTGATCAGATGGCCAATAGTGGTTTTCACGCATATAAGCTCGTGTTGGTTAGGCTTAGATGACCGTCTTGGGAGTTCATAGGGAATATCCTGTTATGGGCATAATCCAAGTCTACTGCCGTCTCAGGTAATAGTCCTGTCGTGAAATTCGTCACCCAGTCTTTTCTCTCGTTACAGTGAATTCGCTGTTTGAGTGTTAGCCATTTCGAATAAAGCGTCGGGACCCTGATTATTCTCTGGTTTTTCACTGACGACTTTTGATGACCCTCCCGGCTTCATCGTTACGCCATATAAACAGTCTGCAGTTTCCATTGTGCGTTTTTGATGGCTCACTATTATGAGTTGAGCTTCATCTCGGAACTCGTTGACGAGATGGAGAAACCTTTGGAGATTGACATCATCAAGAGCCGCTTCAACTTCGTCCATTACGTAAAAAGGTGATGGCCTGCTTCGGAATATTGAGAATAGAAAAGCTAATGAGGTTAGTGACCGTTCTCCGCCTGACAGAAGAGATAGCTTTTTGATATTTTTCCCTGATGGTTTTGCTTCTATTTCTATTCCAGTTTCAAGAAGGTTTTCGGGGTCAGTTAGCTTTAAAGCCCCCTCCCCGCCTGGGAAAAGTGTGGAAAAGAGATTTGTGAAATTGATACTAATATCAGCAAAAGCTCCGCTAAATACCGTAACGATTTCTTCGTCTATGCTTCTAATTATTTTGTTTAATTCTCTTCGAGAATTTCGTACGTCTTGTAGCTGCTCTTGGAGGAATTCATGTCTTGTATTCAGCTCCTCGTACTCTTCAAGAGCTAGGGGGTTTATTGGTCCCATAATTTTTAGTTCCCTCTCAAGCTCTCTTACTCTGCCTTTAGGAGTAGTGCCCTGAAGTGGAGGCATCTCAGTAGAAACAGCAACACCTGGTTCACAATCCAGCTCTCTTCTGATGGAGTCAGTGATGGACTCTAGTTTCAACGTGTACTCAGATTCCTTCATCTCAGCACGATGGTGCCCCTCTCGAAGTTCAGAGAGATTCTTTTCGTTTCGGCTTCTAGCAATGCGCAGTTCTTCAAGCTGCGAAATAGTATTCTGTGCTATCTGTGATTGTTCTTTTCGCCGGTCTCGTAATTCTTGTAGTTCACTTTCAAGCGTAAGTTCCTTTGCCGAAACTATTGATCTCAAAAAAAGTGCAAGTTTCAATCGTTTTTCAAGTGTTATTCGCTTAGATTCTGCTTCGTCCCGTTCGGTTGTATAGCCTTTGAGTCGATTTTCAATTTCAAGTAGACGATCATTAATGTAAGTCTCTCGCTCGCGTATTGAAGCGAAACGAACATCGATATCGGATCGTTTTGCTCCTAATTCAGCCGCTTTGGTCTCTAATTCTATTCTTTGATTTTCTATCGCTTGAGTGCGTTCGATCAATTGGGCTTCATGGTCCTCCAATTGAGGAAGCTGATTGGCAAGTTCTGTCTGAAGTGTTATCTGGCGATTGATCTCCTCCTGCAAAGAAATCTGTTGTTTTTCGAAACTAGCTAATTCAACTCGTATAGCTCTAGTGTCGCTTTCTGCTCGGGCTTCAGCTTCTTTCATTTCTTGAAGGTGGCGTGCAGCTTTTTGCCTACGTTTCTGGGCAAGGTCCCTGTTTTGCTGTTCTGTATCAAACTTTCGCTGACACTGGTCTAATTCATCTTTAGATCGTTTGACTTCAGCAAGTTTTTCTTCTGAATTTTTTATTGCTTCTTCCAAGGCTTTTCCGGTGGCTCCGGTCGATGGTTGACCGACGCGCCAGTAGTTACCATTGAAAAAATCACCGTCAAGAGTGACAAAAGTGTTATGTGGATTTTGAATAGCGTCAATAATTGCTGTGTCCCAGTCGTCAACGACACGAACGTTAGAAAGAATATTGTCAAGCAAAGATTCAATTTCGGGGGATGAAGACCTAACATGATCTCGTAAAGGTGAGCGGGGAATTTCTGAGAATTTATCATCACCTATGGAGATCATCACTCCACCAGATTTTCCAGCAGATCGAATTTTTTGGAGTGATTGTTTCGCTACCTCAGTGTCTGTAACCACAACTGAACTAGCAGCATTTCCGATTGCAGCATTGAAAGCTGATTCCCAACCGGTATCAATCTCAATCAAATCTAGGAAGGCCCCAAGCACTCCTTGTTCTTCGTATACTGTTTCAATTCCGCTTCGCTGTCTTGATTCTTCAAGAGCTAACGAAAGCGCGTCGGCTCTCGCAATCCAAGCTTTGCTTTCAAGTTGAGCTTCCGAATACTTCTCTTGTGCCGCATACAATTGATCACGGTATGTCTCAGCTTGATGGTCTAAGTGGCTGCAGTCTTTTTCTAAGGATTCCAGGGACTCTTTCATCTCGTTGATTTGAGTTGCTAATTTTTCGGTGATTTGCTCGGAACCTTTCTCTTTACCCTTAAGTTCCTCTACAAGTCGTTTTACACCCGCCGCCTTCTCTTGCAAGTCATGTAAAGCAGAATTGATCACAGCTAATTGACCTCGTGATTCGGCTGCTGCGCTTCCTGCCGATTCAACTTCCTCGGAAACTTGACCTTGGAATTCAAATCGTTGACGCTCAAAAGTCTGCTCATCGTCACTTAGCTGCTTTGTTTCTGGTTCTAAAGCAAGTTTTGAAGTATTGGTTTCTAGGAGTTGCGCTTTGAGTCTGGCTGCCTCTGCATCAAGAGTTTCAACGACGCCTTTGTCAACTTGCGATTCCTGAAGCTGGTTAAGATTACCTATTCTCTCTGTGAGAAGTGCCTTAAGACCTCTTGCTCGTTCACGGGTCCGCTCAAGCACTGCCAGTTCATCTGCCCCTTCATCGAATCCATTGTTGACAAGGGTTCCCTCCGCGTGCTCAATGAGATTGTCCAGTTTTTCTAACTCTGCTCTTAATTTCCTATCGTCAGAAGCTAGTTGAGTCTTTTCCACTTGGACAGCGTTTAGCCCTTGCCTTAAAGCAGTTAATTCTTTACCAGCAAGATACCTCTTTAGCGTCTTCAACTCTTCAAATAAAGATCCATGGCGCCTTGCTGCGTCTGCTTGACGTTCAAGAGGTTTAAGCTGGCGCTTCACTTCTCGAAGGAGGTCTTGAAGACGAGTGATATTCTCCTCGGTTGACCTTAGTCTTCGCTCAGACTTTTCTCTTCTCTTTCTGAATTTTAGAACACCAGCAGCTTCCTCGATGATAGATCTTCTGTCTTCTGGTTTAGCATTAAGCACAGCATCAATTTGACCTTGGGAAACAATTACGTGTTGATGACGTCCAACACCCGAATCACTTAGCATCTCTTGAATATCCAGTAAACGGCATGGGACATTATTCATTGCATATTCGCTATCACCATCACGAAATAGAGTTCTGCTAATTGTTATTTCATTGAAATCTAACGGGATAATTTTGGCAGTATTATCTATAGTCAGCGAGACTTCGGCACGCCCGAGTGCTGGCCTTTTCGCTGTTCCTGCGAAAATTACGTCCTCCATCTTTTGCGACCGCACTGTACCCGGAGCTTGGGCTCCGAGGACCCAGGCTATCGCATCCACTACATTTGATTTCCCGCTACCGTTAGGTCCAACGACTACTGTGACCCCAGGCTCAAAATCTAGGGTCGTTGATTCAGCAAATGACTTGAATCCCTTTAGCGTCATTGATTTTAAGAACACAGAGTGAAACTAGTCGCTCCCGAAGCAAATTACACGTTTGTAGTTCAATTTTTTAATTTTTAAACCTGGCTTTGCTCACAGTAGTAGGTCCAGATTCCACCGAACTTAGATCGCGCTATTGGTTTTCTCGACCTTGGGCTCAGTTCCCCATGCTTCTCAAAAACCGAATGATGATCTTGAAATGATCCTGGCTCGCCGTTGGTATCTACGTATAAACTTCCATCAACGGTTGATCCTCGATACTTAACAGCATCGTACACTGTTTGGACTATTGATTGCCAGAGTCTTCTTACCTCATTTGTTGACAGAGAATCTGACATACGGTCGTATCTCAAGCCAGCTTCGAATAAAATCTCGTCAGCGTACATTGGTCCAATACCAATCACAAATGAATCATCAACGAGCAATGTTTTAAGCTTTGCTTTTCGTGCTTGAAGATAATGTGCGAAATCCCCCCAAGTTATTCGTTGAGAGTGCTCAATTGGATCAATTCCGAGTTCAGCTAGTTCAGGCTTATCCTCAATGACTTCTGCAGTTTCATGAAGAGAAACCGAGGCCTCGCCGACGTGATCAATTAGTCTCATTTGACCAGTTTGCGTGAAAGTCAGCACCAGCTGTGTTTTCGGGTGAATTTCTGCCTTATTTGGGACTCTGCTTATTTGGCCGCCATTTCCAAGTGCAATTGCTAATGTCATCTCATTGGATAGTTCAAAGAGCAAGAACTTCCCTACTCTGGAGACGGATTCAACCTTAGATTGTTCTAGTTCTTTCTCAATTGCGGACTTTGCTTTGGGACCACCTACGATTTTTGATTTTGTAACTTCTATTGTTTTTATTTTTTTTCCAACACAATCTCGCTCTAAGTCTCTCCGGATTGTTTCTATTTCTGGGAGTTGGATCATGGTTTCCTTAAAAAGTTGCGTTGCATGACGATTTTAGCGCCTTATTTCGCAAGTTATTCATTGGTGTACTTTTTCAGGGCCACGGAAGCTGCAGCCTGTTCAGCTTCTTTCTTGCTGTTTCCTTTGCCCTTTCCGATAATGTCATCCCCTACTCGAATACTTGCGAAGAAGATTTTGTCGTGATCTGGCCCTTCTGAGTGGATACTGTAACGAGGCAGAGGCAATGCTTGCTTCTCAAATATCATCTTGAGTCTGCTTTTGCTGTCTTCATTATTTTTCTTTGAAAATTCTTCAATTCGGGCTCCCAAGACGGCAATAACGAATTCCTTTGCTTCTACCCAACCACCATCAAGGTATATTGCCCCGATTACTGCTTCAACAGCATCCTCAAGTAGAGCTGGAGAAACAGAAGCATTTCCTAACTTGAGATATTTATCAAGATTTATCTCTTCTGCTACTTCTTTTAAAGAGTTCCTTCCGACAACAACAGACCTGAGGAGCGAAAGTTGACCCTCGGATAACTCCGGATAGTTGGTATATATGTGTTCAGTCACAATGAGGCCGAGCACTGAATCCCCTAAGAACTCTAATTTCTCATTAGGCCCTGTTCCTTCGTTCTCAGCAGACCAAGATTTGTGAGTCAGAGCCTCTTCCAAAAGAAGCAAGTTTTTGAAGACTTTGTTTATTGAATTTGCAAAAGTTGCCGTTTGGTCAGAAATCAAGGAACAGTCAGCTCAGTCGACTGAAAACATAGTCAACTGCATCCCTTACACTCTTCAAGTCTTCTAAGTCCTCGTCATCAATTCTGAAGTCAACAGATCTTTCCGCTAATTCTTCTTCAATGGCTTCGACAAGCTCTATGAGTGCCAAAGAGTCAGCATCTAAATCATCTGCAAATGAGTCACCTTCATTTACCGTATTAGGGTCTATTTCTAGGATCTCTCCTAGCCGGTCTTTGATTAACTGCAAGATAGCTTCCCTACCTAAAGGGTCTTGCTCCATGTGAGTTTCAGCTGGCATACGTTCCTGTCTTTAAATGTACGTCACCGATAATAGCGAATCTAGAAGCAACTATGGCGAAGCATTTGAGAAATCAACCTTTTATGATTTAAGAACAGATTGGAGGTTTGCCACATGATTATCTTTGAAAAGTTCATGCGCTGTTTTAATTGCGTTGAGGATTGCATTGGCTGATGAGGACCCATGACTAACAATTGCAATACCATTAACGCCCAGGAGAACTGCTCCCCCAACAGAATCTGGGTCTAGCTTCTGATAGAGAGGCAGCAAAGAAGGCGCTAAGAGGTCAGCGCCTGCCTTCGCATCTTCAGAACTTGAAAATGCTGAAAATAACGCTTTAACTATTGCTTTTGCTGTTCCTTCCAGAGTTTTGAGTGCAACATTCCCGGTGAACCCATCGGTAACTACCACATCTACGGCCCCGTTCATTAAATCTCTTCCCTCTACATTTCCGATAAATTCTGCTTTACTTACCGTTTCCCAATCTCCAGAGTTCAAAATTTCATATGAGTCTTTTATCAGAGAGTTTCCTTTTCCAGCTTCTTCACCGATTGATAACAGACCAACTTTAGGTTTCTTAACAGCAAATCTATCCCTCGAGTAAACTGCACCCATTTCGGCAAATTGCAAGAGCCATTCAGGTTGACATTCTGCATTCGCTCCAGAGTCAAGAAGGATGACAGGGTGGTCTCCCTCAAGTGTGGGGATAGGTGTTGCGATCGCAGGACGAGAGACTCCTTTTAGCCTTCCCATTCTCAACAATGCAGACGCCATAGTGGCGCCCGTATTTCCTGCACTTACCATCGCTGCGCCATGACCATCTCGAACATATTCGGCTGCTCGAACGAGTGAAGAATCTTTCTTTCGTCGAACAGCTTGGCCAGGGTCCTCGTCCATTTCAACTACTTCTGAAACAAAAATAGTCTCTATATCCTCGATGCCATCGAGAGCTTGCTCTGTTCCGAAGAGTACAACCGGGATTCCTAATTCTTTGGCTAACCTTGCTCCTTGAATAATCTGATCGGGAGCATAATCACCACCCATTGCATCAACGGCCACCGGAAGAGATGTTTCGATCATGATTTCGTTGTTTGACTAGACCTCAACGGCTACTCGACCGTCATACCATCCACAGTTGCCACATACATGATGGGGCCTTTTGGCGGCACCGCAACGAGGGCAAGAGTTAAGGGTTGGTGCATGAAGTTTCCATGCAGAGTTACGCCTGCTTCTACTTTTGGACTTTGATGTTTTTTTCTTTGGTACAGCCATCCATTTTCCAATTCTTCTCAGGACAAGTGAAACTTGCGCAAATTAGATCCTACCGACCAGCAGACTTTCTTGCACCCAGATTGAAAAAGTTAGTCATCTGAAAATTTCAACTGGTCTAACACAGCCCATCTTGGGTCCTTAAATTCTTCAGGAGTTCCTCCAGTCTTTGAAGAAGGAGACTTAGTGAAAAATTCTGTATCCGTTGGTCCAGTGCATGATTCAGAACACAAAGCAGCAAGTGGGAGATTGAGCATTACCTGTTCTGCCAGCATTGGTTTCAAGTCAAGCTTTTCGCCAAGCGGCAGTTCAAAGGTTTCCCCTTCAGAAGCCCCCTTTTCAAATATCTCGCTAATACCAATTGAAGTGCGCCCTGAGGTCACGTCAAGACATCTTCGGCACTGCGCAGTCCAATGAAGTATGGCAGTTCCGATGACCGTGATCCTATCCGAGACTGCTTCGAGAGATACCTCTACTTGAATAAGACTTGCGGTGGAATGAGTTGTTTTTAAAGACTCCGGTTTCCATTCTGAAGTTATTTCAGCGGGGACACCTAAGTTCCTTTGTAACTTTGGGAGGTCTACGACAAGGTTGCTCGAACCTGAGGACTCTTTACCCGATTTCATCCTGGTCATACAGCTCAGGTCCTTGTTCTGTTTCGGTTTCTGTTTCTGGAGACCCATGTGCTTCCTTCAAATCAGCTAGAGGATCTCCTTGGAGCTTAGTTCTTCCATCTGCGACTACCTTTTGAGTTTTCTTCAAAACAGCTTCAAAGCTAGCAAGTCTTTGATCACAAAAGTCTTCAGTTTCAAGGCGTAGCCTTTGAGCCTCAGCTTGAGCTTCTTCAACAATTCTGCGAGCTTGGATCTCAGCTGCTTTAACGACCTCAGACTTCTGAACCATTTGACCTGCTCTAGCACGAGCTAAATCGATTAACTCATCCCCTTCTCTCTGAGTTCGGGAGAGAAAGTCTTCTCGTTGTTTGAGCAACCATCTTGCGGCACGAATTTCGTCGGGCAAGCGAATAGATATATCGTTTAGGACCGAAATGATTTCGTCCTTATTCACCATGGAAGATGAAGATAACGGAACTGGGCGAGCTGCATCAACAACATTAATGAGCCCTTGAATTAGGCGTTCGACTTCGGGCGCTTCGTATGGCTCCACTGATTCAAATGCTTCGTTTTCATCATTCTGTTCTGGCTCACTCATTACTACCCGTTTCCATGTTCAAGAAAATATGAAACAACGTCTGGCACTAGCTCTGATACATCTCTGCCAGCAGCTGCAATTTCACGAATAAATCGACTTGAGATGTAGGAGTATTCAGGCTCTGTCGGAATAAAGACCGTACTGATTTGGGAAATTTTTTTGTTGGTTTGAGCCATTTGCATTTCTATTTCAAAATCAGCTGAGGACCGCAAGCCTTTGATAATTACGTCAGCATTCAATGCTTTGGCAACGTCAACGACAAGACCTGAGGAGGAGTCCGCAATCACGTTGTCAAGGTGCCCAAAAGTTTTTGCTAAAAGTTCTTGTCGGTTAACAAGTGATAAAAATCCTTTTTTTTCCCTGTTTTCCATTGCAACGACAATGATTTGTTCAAAAATTTTTGCTGCATTCTCTACTATTCGTACGTGTCCAAGATGGACTGGATCAAATGATCCTGGGTAGATCGCAATAGTCATAGGATAAATCTACCTCAGATTTCATGCTACCTATGCGGGTAGAGCTATTTTCTCCGCTAACTAAATAAAAAAAGTCATTATACATCGGTCTTTATATTCGGTGTGAGGCTATTAGGAGGTTGGTTTGACCATATTTCTGGCTTTTAATTATTTCCCAGTCATTTTCTAGGGTTACTGGTTCTGCACTTTCAATTACTATTGAATGAGCTTTAATACGGGTGAGCAATATGCCCCAATTCTCGTATTTATAAGGGGGGTCCAAAAGGACGACATCGAAATGGTCTTCTTTTGCAAGAAAATTTAGTGCATCCGCTTTCTCTATCTTGGATGCAGAGCCATAATTTAACGTTCTAACATTTAACGTGATGCAATTAATTGCTTCTGTGTGGTTATCTACAAATACTACTGATTCCGCCCCACGTGATAAAGCTTCTATTCCGAGTGACCCTGTGCCTGAGAATAAGTCAAGAAATGACCTGTTATTGATCAATCCATGACTGTGTAGGGAGTTAAAGATAGCCTCTTTGACTCGGTCTTTTGTAGGTCTTATGAAATCCCCACTGGGCACGGCTAACTTTCGCCCTTTCGCTACTCCAGCTATGACCCTCATATTAAATTACGTTATCTTCTCCATGAGGGGTAGCGATGAAACTTCCATCAGAAATTACTTGTGTTGATTGTGGAGGGCGATGTTATTTGGGTAGCAAGGAGCCGGACTCTGGCTGGGAGGTAAATATGGTTGTGTTCTATCGTTGTCGGGATTGTCTTGACAGATGGGACATAGTAGTCGGAGATGATGGAATTTAGGCGGGGTCTCTCCACATACAGGTAAGTGCTGCTTTGCCATCGTCAAGCGACAGTTCCTTTTGGATTTCAAAACCTAGCCGATAATAAAAGGAGAGATTTCTAGGGTTGGTTGATTCAAGGTATGCTCCAATCCCCTCCTTGTCACAAATCTCTAAAATAGGGATCAGCAGTTTTGCAGCCCGCCCTTTGCCTTGCATCTCAGGAATAGTTCCAACTGCTTGCAAATACCAGTGAGGTTGCAGAGGGTGGTTAGCATTAACTTCTGCAAATGCTTCGAGAACATTTGAGATCCTGTCGCCTACTAATTCCTGCATCAAATTGATGAATGCGTCTTGTTCGTCATCGCCATCATTATCAGGCTGCTCCGAATCTAGGATTGGTGAGGTCCATATTGACGAAGTGGAGTTACGTTCATCGATACTTAATGTCCATTTGGGATTTTGGATTGCGTGATGAGTCAGAAAATACCACCATTGATGCAAATTTTGTTCATGACTTTTGCCTGGAAATAGCCAGCTAAAGAAAGGGTCAAAGAGAAATGCATTTGTGAGAATGCTGGCGGTTGTTCGTGGGTCAGCGACTGGAATTTGAGGCTCATTCATGATTTAAATAAATACTCTACTTCCTCTTCTTTAAAGAATAGGTTCATCTCCTCTATGAGGAGCGATATGTCTTGGCCTTGCTGTGCCAAATCTAAAAGATCGATCGCGGCATTCCTTGCATGTAATACCCATGCTTTATCTCTGCGTAGCGAAGCAATTTTTAGGTCGGTTCTTCCCTTTTGCTCAGCTCCCATTATCGTTCCTTCTCCCCGAAGTTCTAGGTCTATTTCAGCCAAATGAAATCCATCATTTGAATCCACAAGGGCTTTCAGGCGCGCATCAGTTTCCGGTGTCTGGGACTCGCTAATTAAATAGCAAGTTGACTGGAATGATCCTCTTCCAACACGCCCTCTCAATTGGTGCAATTGGGCGATTCCGAATCTTTCAGCGCCTAGAATAACCATTGCAGTAGCGTTTGGAATATTGACACCCACTTCAATCACCGTGGTCGATACCAAAGCGTCTAGCTCACCATTTCGGAATAGATCCATCATGTTCTGTTTTTCACTTGCATGCATTCTTCCGTGGAGCAGGCCAATAGAAATTTCACTGAGTTCATCGTCTTTTAGTCTTTGATATGTAGCTTCGGCTGAAGTGGTATCAATATTCTCACTTTCGTCAATTAGTGGACATACGATAAACACCTGTCGACCCAACATAATTTGCCCCCTCACTTCTTTCCACAATTCTTGAGTATCAGCCATCCTTTTCGTATCAATTGGTATTCGCCCCTCTGGAAGTTCGTTCAGAATGCTCACATCAAGATCCCCGTATACCGTCATTGCAGCTGTCCGAGGAATTGGTGTGGCGGTCATCACTAGCAAATCTGGTATCGCTTTACTATTTCCTTTATTTTGTAGGGCTGCGCGTTGATCAACACCGAAGCGGTGTTGTTCGTCAACTACTGCTAAACCGATGTCTGCAAATTCCACTGATTCCTGAATTAAGGAATGAGTGCCTACGATTATGTCAATTTCTCCGTAATTTAATTTTGCCCGTATCTCTTTGGCATCCTTTTCTGAAGTCTGACTTGTCAGTAGGGAAATATTTAGCTTTCGTTCGCCTAGTAAGTTAGTTGAATCCGGGAGAACAAAAGTGCCTAGCAATTCTTTAGCGGTAATAAAATGCTGCTCCGCGAGAACTTCGGTGGGCGCCATGATTGCACCTTGTTTACCGCCTTCGACTACAGAAAGCAGGCCTGCTATGGCTACAAGCGTTTTCCCTGACCCCACGTCCCCTTGAAGAAGGCGATGCATGGGATAGGAGGCGCGGAGGTCCTTAAAAATTTCTGCAATTGCTTTGCTTTGGGCATTCGTTAGTTCAAATGGAAGCCCTTCAGTTAACTTATTAAATAGGTCTCCTTCGAAATCGTGACTAATTCCTTGAGTGGATAGTTCTAGCTGTCTTTTTCGTGCCACCAGAAGTAATTGAATACGTAGTAATTCGTCAAATACGAGGCGTTTTCTTGCTGCTGTCATTTCTTTTAGATTTATAGGGTCATGAATTGAAGAATAAGCACTGTCACGACTGACAAGATCGTACTGTTTTCTTATGGCAGGTGGCAGTGGTTCAGCGAAACCTCTGGCTTTCGATTTTTCAATAGCGTCTTTTGTCCAGTTACAGAACTCCCAAGTCGATAGGCCTGCTTTACCCGATTGTGGGTATACGGGAATGAACCTACCTGTTTTATCTCCAATCAGATCAACAACAGGATTAACCATCCTATATTCACCTCTATATTGGTCGAGCTTCCCGAAGATAATGACCTCAGTGCCTACTTTTAATTGTTGCTCTCTCCAAGGCTGATTAAAAAAAGTTAGTGTCACGTTTCCTGTTTGGTCCGTGACAGTTGCAGTGACTATCGAGCGCCTATTGCGGGTCTTTTGTTTATATACATTCAGGATCTCGACGAGGATCATTCCTTCTTCGCCCACCTGCAACGAGGAGACCTTTGCCTCATTTGTTCTGTCGATGTACCTGCGAGGAAAATAGGTCAAAATGTCAAGAACTGAGAAAATATCTAATGAACTGAGCGAAGTCTCTTTCTTAGACCCTATGCCCTTTAGTCGAGATAGGGGTATTTTTGACAAGTCTGGAAGAGTCAACGGGTTTTGAGATTTAGACATTTAGCACTCAAGTTCGTAGCGATGGGGTTGCCCTATCTTAATTCTTTGCGCTCGCCCACTTCTTCGATGGGTGATCGTTGAACTATTCAATACCAAAATAGTAGGGATATAGAGGTTGCCCACCGCTGTGTACTTCCACTTCAATTTCAGGCTTCTCATTAGAAAGCCAAACTAGTAGCTCTTTCGTAACTTTGTCTGGGCAGTCCTGCCCCTCAATAATTGTGACTATTTCATGTTCGTCCCCGATAAGTGTTTGCAAAAGGTCCAAAGCTGCCTCTGCTAGGCTCTTTCGGGCAACGATGACCCCTGTTTTATCCAAGCCGATCCAGTCACCTTCAATTACTTTGCCTGCGTCTGTCTCGCTGTCACGGACTGCTTGGGTGATCTCACCGGTTATAACTGACTCAGCCATGTTACTCATAGATCGAGAGTTTGTTTTTGCATCTGTAGCTGGATCAAATGCTAATAGAGCCGAGAAACCTTCAGGGATACTTCTCGTCGGCACAACTATAACGTTCTTATCGACTTGATGGCCTACTTGCTCAGAGACAGGGATAATGTTTTTGTTGTTAGGAAGAATTAAGACCTCTTTTGCTTGAATCTTTTCTACAGCTTCAAGTAGATCCTTTACAGAAGGGTTCATTGATTGCCCTCCAGCAACAATTGCGTTTACACCCATTGATGCAAAAATTTGTTGAATTCCTTTACCTGCAACAACAGCGATGATGGCAGTGTTCTCTGCGGTGGGGTTCGGAACGATAATCTCGCTAGCGCCACCGATCTCTATGTGGTCCTCTACATGGAAAAGTTCATCCTGCAGATCAGTGACCCTTATTTGATGGGGTCTTCCTGCTCTGATGCCTGCCTCAATAGATTCACCAATATCGTTAGAGTGGATATGGCAGTTATATAACCCATCCCCACCTACGACGACAATTGAGTCACCAATGTCTTGCCACTCGAGTTTGAATTGGTCAATTTTTGATTCAGGGGCATCGAGAAAAAACATGACTTCGTATCGTAGTTCACTGACGTCTGGTTTTTCACCCTCATTTGTTTCGCGAGATGACGTCAGACTTGAGACGTTAACTGTTGCCCTCGGAGGAGGTTTGATATCGGTTCCATCGGCGACGTAAAGAAAGCATTGGATGAGCAGGAGGTATCCAGCCCCTCCAGCGTCAACGACATTTGCATCTTTGAGCACTGGAAGTAGATCTGGAGTTCTGTTTAATGAATCTTCGCCTGCAGACACTAGCCGAGATAAAAATGTTGTCAGCGTCATTTCACTTCTTACTAATTCTTGTGCCTCCTCAGCAATCTCTCTTGAAACAGTCAATATGGTTCCTTCAACTGGCTTCAGGACTGATGCGTATGCTGCTTTAGAAGCATGCGTTAAAGCCTCTGCAATGACCTGATTGTCCATTTGGGTTTTGTTTGAGAAACTGTCCGCTAGCCCCCGAAGGATCTGAGAAAGGATTACACCTGAATTGCCACGAGCTCCCATTAAACTTCCATGACGGATCGCTTCCCATTGCGCTTCCGGATTATCCTCGCTACGATTCAGTTCCTCAATAACCGACTTCAAAGTGAATGACATGTTGGTGCCGGTATCGCCGTCAGGCACAGGGTACACATTCAGCGAATTAAGATTTTCACAGTAACTTTTTAGAGACTCATCATATTTTGAGATTACGTCCCTCATCTGTTTGACTGAGAAAGATTTGAGTTGTTCCACGAATGGAATGCTACTAATTCCCGAGGCGGAAAGACGACATATAGTCATTTTTGATTAATTTTAGTTAAATCTTTGAAAAGCTTTAACAGTTCGCAACTATTGCATATAGTCAGTTATTGTTACTACGTTGAATCTTATTTGAGGAGCAACTTTGCAGGGAGTCATTAAGTCATACGATCCAGGAACGAAGGATGGTGTAGTTATGTCTGAACGTAATTTTACTGAATATGAGCTCTCCCCTGATGCCCTTGATGGTTCTATTTTTCGCATGCTGCGGCAAGGTCAACGTGTTATTTTTGAGCTCAATGAATCAGGAATGGCCACTAGCCTTCGCTTAGGCTCCGAAGTGGATATGGGAACTCCAGATTTCCTACAATAGAGTTTGATTACGAGGTCAATAGATGACAGATCACCCCCAAAATAAGATCGAAGAAGCACTATCGCAACAGTTTGGCATTGAAAACGTCACACTTCATTATGGGCTATCTCAAGATGAGCTCTTTTATGCTGCCATCGAGAACGATAAGGGTCGTGTTTCTGCTGATGGCGATTCGAATCAGCAAAAAGCATTTCCAACTGTCCTTGGAGTAGATGGTCCACTTGTGTACTACAGTGACCCAGACTGCACTGGACGACCTGTGAATGATACCTTCGCTGTTGCGAGGACTGAAGTGGAGAGTACGGTCTGGTGGAAAACCGGTTTTGAAAGATTTGATCCGGAAGCATTTGATGAGCTTCTAAAGCGTGTCGTCAGTTATTTGAACAACAAACAAGGCAGCCTCTATGTAACGGATGTCTTTTGTGGTTGGGACACCGAGTTTGCTGAGCCTTATCGATTTGTGGGCGAATACGCTACACATGCGTATTTCTGCAACATTATGTTCCCGAAGGCAGTTCGTGATGACAGCGACCGACCTGAAACCGGCTGGACTATTTTAAACGTCCCTTCTTTTATTGCTGACCCTGAAAGGGACCATACTAAGTCGAACCGTGCAGTCATTATGGACATTGTGAACCGCGTAGCTTTAGTGGTCGGGCCTGCCGATTACTGTGGAGTTAACAAGAAGACAATGTTTACTGTTATGAACTATGTCCTCCCAAGCAAAGGGCAACTTTCAATGCACTGTTCTGCAAATGTAGGTGCTGAGGATGACAGCGCTATCCTTTTCGGTCTTTCCGGAACAGGCAAAACTACGTTGTCTGCCGATCCTGACCGTCTCCTAATTGGAGATGATGAACATGTTTGGACTGATTTAGGGGTTTCAAATTTTGAAGATGGTTGCTACGCAAAGCTTATTGACCTCGATAAAGAAGCTGAACCGGTAATTGCTGCAGCGTTAAGCATGAAAGGCACGCTAATTGAAAATGTGCCACAGTTACCAGGTAAGCCAATTGAGGAGACAAACCCTCAAGAACTCGATTTATTTGATGGTTCTAGAACTGAAAATACTCGATTTGCATATCCTTTGACTTGCAATCCTGGTGTTGCAGCTGGAGCAGCTGGCCCCCACCCGAAGACTATTGTTTTGCTAACTGCTGATGCTTTCGGAGTATTACCTCCGGTGTCTATCCTCAGTTCAGATGAAGTTATGTACCATTTTGTCACGGGTTTCACTTCAAAACTCGCAGGTACAGAAGTAGGTGTCACCAAACCCGAAGCAACATTCTCAGCCTGCTTTGGAGGTCCGTTTATGTCACAGAAACCAAGTGTCTATGCTGAACTACTCGCAAAGCGCATGTCTGAGCACGATACAAGATGCATTCTCCTTAACACTGGCTGGACTGGCGGTCCGCACGGCGTTGGGAGCAGAATGTCTTTGAAACACACTAGGACATTGCTGAACGCTGCACTTTCTGGCGAGTTTGACGAAACCCCTTTAGTTACGCAACCTATATTGAATTTACGCATGCCAACCAGTTGCGAAGGAGTCCCCGACGAGATTTTGAACCCTAGAGAGACTTGGGATAACCCGTCAGAATATGATGAGCAAGCAAGTAAACTCCGGGAAATGTTTAGAGAAAACTACAAGGAAAAAAACTTTGCTGACTTAGGCATTGCAGCTGTTATGTAACTTGGGTATTCTCGCCACGTGCGGAAATTAAATGACCTCCAGACACCATACTTAGCTGTTGATCTTGATATCTTTCAAAGAAATCTTGAAACTATGCAGTCCGTCAGGTCCGGATCCTCTTTGAGACCACATGTTAAAGCTTTCAAATCAACCGATATTGCTGGGATACTCAAACAAAGTGGCTATTCAGGTTTCTGTTGTGCGACGATCAAGGAACTCGAAGGTTTAGTAGCCAGTGGTCTGGGTGATGACCTTCTACTCGCCAATGAAACGTTGAATGCTTCTAGACTTCGATCCTTGGTTGATCATGGAGCTCAGGTAACTGTTGCTGTGGATTCCACTGAAACCATAGATGCTGCAAAAGAGGGAGGCATTCGCAATGTATTGCTTGATGTAAACGTCGGATTACCCAGGTGCGGATGCGATTTGAAAGACGTAGAAAATCTTTCCACATATGCTCGGCGAAAAGGCCTTAATATTTTGGGTGTTATGGGATATGAGGGACATTTAATGTTCACCCCTGACAGAGCTGATCGGAAACAAGGTGTTGCGAAAGCCATGCAAGTGTTGAAAGAGGCCCACTCAATTGCAGGAGGTGACATTATCTCTGCTGGTGGCACAGGGACTTTCGACCTTAATGAACTTGCAACAGAAATTCAAGCAGGATCTTTTCTGTTTATGGATACCCGATACTCCACCGTAGGTCTCCCTTTCGAAGAAAGCCTGACAATAGTTTCAACAATAATTTCTATAGAAAGAGATCAAAGTAGAGCAGTGTGTGATGCCGGAGTGAAATCCTTTGCAACAGATTACGGAAAGCCCAAACTCAAAAACGGCGTTATTGAGTTCTGCTCTGATGAGCACTCAACTATTGTTCCAACAGAACCTAGAAGCGAGACAGCATTCAAAGTGGGGGATTTGATCCGACTACGTGTTCCTCATGTAGACCCTACGATTGCTAAGCATCCTAGATTAGTTTGTTTGCAGGAAGGGTATATCCGTGGAGATTGGAAGGTAGATCTTCGTGGCTGGTGATTGGGGAGTATGTCGACGTTGATCCAAGGAGTATCCTTTGCCTAGCAAGTGGACTAATTGGGCTAGAAATCAGTCTTCTATCCCGCACAATATCTTCAAACCCAGATCAGAAGCTGAAATTACCGACATCGTAAGCTTAGGAGTGGCCAAAAGACTTAAAGTTAGGCCAATAGGAAACGGGCACAGCTTTAGCCCTATCGGATTAACTGATGGATTCTTAGTTTCTATGGAGGCAATGAATCGCATTATAAGTATTGACAAAGAGAAGCTGCACGTGACCGTAGGCGCTGGGATAACCATCTCTGATTTAAATAAAGAGTTGCATAAAATAGGTTTTGCGCTTCCAAACCTTGGCGATATTGACTCTCAGAGTCTCGCTGGAGCTATTGCTACTGCCACACATGGGACTGGCATCGGATACAACTCAATAAGTTCTGCCATTATCGGTATCAGAATTGTTACTGGTGATGGGTCCGTTATAGATATTTCTGAATCAAAAAACTCCGGACTGTTAGGACCGGCGAAAGTTTCCTTAGGCGCATTAGGAATAATAACCGAAGTCACACTTCAGTGTGTCCCAGCCTTCAACTTGAAGATTCTTGAGTTCACTGCGAAATTACCTGAAATTATCTCTCGGTTCAGATATGAGGAATTGAACGCAGACTTTGTTGAGTTCTTTTGGTTCCCACATACTGATCTTGCAGAAATTAAAATTTGTAACAAGACTCCATGCGCTAACACGCGAGCAAATAGATTATCCACATTTATGACCGATGAGGTTATCCGAAATTTTGGCTTTAGTCTTTTGAATCAATTCTGGTTACAGTTCCCTGGAAGCGTAAATCGGACAGTGAATAGTCTTATTAAGGAGAGTGTCCGACCAGAGCGCATAGATGCTAGCCATAAAGTCTTTTGCTCAAAACGAAGAGTTAAATTTCTTGAAATGGAATACGCAGTCCCAAGAGAGTGCCTCTTTGAAGCTTTTGAAAAGGTCCGACGTGTTATCAAAGAACATAACTTTCCAGTTACATTTCCAGTCGAAATCAGAACCTTAAGTGCAGACAACATTCCTCTTTCAATGTCTAGTGAAAGAGAGACAGGATTTATTGCAGTCCATCTGTATAACCGATCCAAATCCAAAGATTTTTTTACCAAAATCGAAAACATTATGAATCAATTTAATGGACGGCCGCATTGGGGGAAGTTACATAGTCTTGAATCAACGCAATTGGCAAAGCTATATCCTAGGTGGACTGAGTTCGCTGAGGCTAGAGAGGCCTTAGACCCAGATGGCCATTTCTCAAACGATTACCTTGAGCGCGTTTTAGGCTATTAGTATCCATCTGGATTTTGACGTTGCCAATTCCAGTGATCGGCGCACATATTCCCTATTGAGTATTCTGGATGCCAGGACAGTTCGTTTTTTGCTTTCTTCGGATCAGCAACTGCTTTGGGACTATCGCCAAGGCGCCTGTCTGCGATTTCTGTTTTTATCTCAGCTCCAGTAACTTCTCTAGCCTTTTCTATTAATTGTTGAACAGATGTTCCCATTCCTGTTCCCAAGTTCCATACATGAAGACCTTGATGTCTTTCTAGGTACGATAAAGCTGATAAATGCCCTCTAGCGAGATCTAAGACATGGATATAATCTCTGATGCACGTGCCATCTGGAGTGTCATAGTCGTCTCCATAGATAAAAAGCTTTTCCGTTCGCCCTATGGCAGTTTGCATTACTAACGGCATCAAATTATTGGGCTTTTGCTTTGGGTCCTCTCCGATATAGCCAGATGGATGAGCTCCAACAGGATTAAAATAGCGTAATATACCCACCCTCCACTTTGGATTAGAACTTACAAGCCCGTGAAGAATCTGCTCGATACACAATTTCGTACGACCGTAGGGGTTTATAGGGTTAGTAGGAGAATTTTCTGCATAAGGTACTTGGCTTTCAGGGTCATAGACAGTTGCTGATGAAGAGAAGATGATTGTCTGGATGTTCGCTTCTTGCATTGCCCGGAATAGAGCTAGAGATGATCCAACATTTTCAGAATAGTATTTCAGTGGGTCATCCATTGATTCTTCAACCGACTTAAGTCCGGAAAAGTGAAGAACCGAATTAATGTCATAACTTGAGAAAATATCTCTCAGCAGCGACGAGTCACCAGCATTACCCTCAATGACGACAGGGCTACCCCCATTGATCTTTTCAATACCGCTAATGGACTCTTTCGATGAGTTGGAAAAATTATCAAGCACTATTGGTTTATAACCCGCTTCCATTAGTGCCAGAACGGAGTGACTTCCAATGTACCCTGCGCCTCCTGTCACCAAGACATAGTTGTTCAATCTGACTCTCCAATACAACTGTTCATAATTGTTCTCTACCTTTCATTTCTATGTTGTTCCTAGGAACATAGCCCTAATCCCCAGTCCCATTATAAAAAAACTACCTAGTCCATAGAGTAAAAACTTTTTGTTTCCGATGGTATTTCGGTAACCATAGAGAAGAGCAATTGCAATGATCATTGAAAATCCGTATAAGTAATGGAAATCATCGGGTTCTAGATTCTCATCTGATTGCAATGCGACTCCTACAGTGGCTTGAACAAAGACAACAATTTGAGTGGCCACTATAGCTACCCAAAATAATCGCGTCGATTTTATACTTTTTCTATCAAGGAGGATGCCCCAAACTCCTGCTATTGCATTCATGAATATAAGCAGAAACGCGACTGTAGTATGCAGATCTCTCAAGCCCACTAGTTCCTCAACCGCTTTCTTGAGAAGCAACAGAGACTGTATAGTGCCATAACTCCGCTGATAGGTTTAAGGGCTTTTCTGCAGCTCCTTCAACAGGTTTATGAGCATGAGCTGCTTGTCCTGATGATCGCCACTTTTCAAAGGATGCATCATCAAGCCATCTTGTAACTACCAACCACTGATTTCTTCCATCTTCAGGTTCCCATAGCTCAAAGCCTTCAAATCCTTCGGTGCCATCAACTGCACTAGCCCTAGCGGCAAATCTGTTTGCTACTTCGCTACCCATACCTTCCGGAACTGTAATTGCATTTACTTTTATAACTGTCATATCTCAATGATGACAGCTACATGACACTTATGCGGAGTTTAGGTACTTAAAGAATTGAGCTGACCTAATTTATTTGATTATTTCCTGTTCTCTAAGCATCAATATTTCGTCTGTTGACAGACCTAAACCTGCCAGCACTTCATCTGTATGTTGGCCGGCGTGAGGGGGAGGAGATGACACCGACCCGGGCGTTCTGCTAAACCGTGGTGCAGGCGCAGGCTGCATTACTCCTGCGATTTCAATGAAAGTGCTTCTATCTTTATTATGGGGGTGCTCATAGGCTTCTTCCATTGAGAGTACAGGTGCAAAGCATACATCGGTTCCTTCCATCAATTCTTCCCATTCAGATCGCGTTTTTTCTTTTATTGCATCACCTATCTTTGATTTCATTTCTGCCCATTTCGTTCTGTCCATCTGTTTAGGGTTTTCGCTTTGGTCAATTCCTGTTATTCGAAGAAGTTCAGAGTAGAACTGGGGTTCGATTGAACCTATTGATATGAATTCTCCGTCGGCGCATTCGAAAACATCATAGAAAGGAGCTCCTGTGTCGAGAAGGTTTGTTCCTCGATCTCCCCACATTCCCATAGCTTTGAATGAGTGCATCATTGTAGAGAGGAGTGCAGAACCATCCGTCATTGCTGCATCGATTATTTGGCCCTTTTCGCTTTCAGCGGCTTCGACTAACGCAGCGCATATCCCAAGAGCGAGAAGCATTCCTCCCCCTCCAAAGTCTCCTACTAGATTCACTGGGGGTACAGGCTTTTCGCCTGCACGACCTATCATGCCTAACACTCCAGATAGCGCTATGTAGTTAATATCATGCCCTGCCATTGAGGAGTATGTTCCTTCCTGTCCCCAACCTGTCATCCTTCCATATATCAATTTTGGGTTTCGAGCTAAACATTCTTCGGGACCTATGCCTAGCCGTTCTGCTACGCCTGGTCGAAAACCTTCAATGAGCGCATCGGATTCTTGAACTAACTTGAGAACCGTTTCAATACCCTCGGGTGTCTTGAGATTTACCCCTACTGATCTTCGTCCTCGGTTGAGTAAGTCTAGGTTAGGAGAATCGGGCATAGTATCAGGAACAGCTGATGCTCGGTCAACTCTTACTACTTCCGCCCCTAGGTCAGCCAATAGCATGGCACAAAATGGACCTGGACCTATTCCTGCAATCTCGACGATACGTTTACCTGATAGTGGACCCACAAGAACCTCCTGTTACTTCATTTCATTCTTTACTGAAGCCATTCTTATTTCAAACTGAATTTTTCGCTAACTTTCATTAAAGCTTATTGCATGAGCTGTGACAGTTCTCGTTTGATTAGTTCTGGCTTCGGAAGCATTTCATAGGCTGAGAGCTTGTTGTCAGAGTGCTCAATACTCAAAGTTCCATATCCGGCGAGTCGACCCAGAATATTTTGCCGTGAGATAACCGCCGTGACTTTTGACAATGGAATTTCGTGGGTTCTCATCTCAAAGGTTCCATATCGTATAACTACACGCTGATTAGTAATGAGAAACCTCTCTTGCCTGTAGTTTACATAACGAGCTAAAAAGATCAGCCCGAACCAAAACCAAACAAGCAAAAACCACCACCAGTTCGTGACTGAGTATAGAAAGATTGCAAGGACAGATAGCGCCAAGAATCCAATAAGCGATCTGGTTAGCGCAAGGATGTGCTTTCGAAGTTCAATTATCACTTCTTCATTGTCATTTAGCGCTAGTACTTTATAACCCATCCTGTTTTCACTTTAGTACTTTATTTTCGTTCAATAACTTCTTCACTAGATACTTGACGAAGTTCCACGATAGTCTCATTTCGTGGAGTTTCTTGAGAAAAATATGACTGAGAATCAATTTGATGCTGTTCGCTCTGATGCACGTCATTTGCGAATACTTGCCGGTGCCGGCACCGGAAAAACTCGAGTTCTGACTCATCGGATCGCTTACCAAATAAATGCTGTTCGAATAGAGCCGGAGCATTCACTTTGTCTCTCGTTTACTAATAAAGCAGCCACTGAAATTAAAAACAGAATGGCACAGATGGGTGAAGCTTCATCAGTAGAGACTGGGACGTTCCATTCGGTCGCTTATAAGCAGGTTAAAGCTAGGTGGAAGGATCTTGGTGTTAGAAACGAACCTGACTTGATAAGTAATCGAGGCAGTTACCTTTCGCGTATCTTGCCAAAAAGTTTTAGTATTCCGGAGCGTAATTTTATTCTAGCTGAGATCAACTGGGCTACTGCGAGAAGAATTTCAACTGATCAGTATATTGTGGAAGCTGAAAATGCTGCACGGGTAGACATGATCCCTTTCCCTTCAGTGGCTGAGTATTTTCGAAAATACTCACAGCTAAAAGAAAAGGAGAATCGCATTGATTTTGATGACATAATCCAGCTCGCAATACAGTTCTTAGCCGACGATGCAAATTATGCAGAGGCTCGTCATTGGAAATTTAGAGATTTATTCGTTGATGAATTTCAAGATGTCAATCCTCTTCAGTTTGCGCTTCTACAAGCTTGGTTAGGCCCCAGAAGTTCACTAACAGTTGTTGGAGATCCTTGCCAAGCAATTTATTCATGGAATGGTGCAGACTCCAGGTTTTTGAATGATTTTGAGAAGCATTTCCCAGGTTCACAAACGATTACGTTGAAAGACAATTTCCGTTCAAGCCCGGAGATATTAGCCTTATCATCTTCTATTCTTCCGACGATGGAGCGCCTTGAGCCCAAAATGCAAAGTGGTCGTTTACCTACTATCAGAGCAGAGCTCAGTGAATACGAAGAAGCGCGGAGCGTTGCTAACCTAGTTAAAGAACTTGCGGTTGGCGATATCATGCTTGGCGATCAAGCGGTATTAGTCAGAACGCATGGTCAAATACCCCCAATTGTTGAGGTTTTCAAAGAGAAGGACATTGGATTTAGAGTGGCATCTGATGGCGAATCCGGAACAAAATCAGATAGCGACGATGAGGTCCAAATCCTTACACTTCACGCAGCGAAGGGACTGGAGTGGAAGATAGTGCATCTCTGCGGAGTTGAGGAAGGGTTCCATCCCATTTCTCATGCTAATACTGAGTTAGCCTTAGGTGAAGAGCGGCGCCTATTCTTTGTTGGATTAACGAGGGCTGAGGAACAGCTTCATATTTCATGGGCCAGAAATCGTTCTTTAGGAAGTAAGCGAAGCAGAAAACCTTCGAAGTATATTAATGAACTCTCTAACCTCTTAGACCCGAATCCATTCAAATTTGGCGGTGACAGAGAGGTCTTATCTCAGAAAATACGAGCCTTCCTTAGTTCTCGAAATGTGGGGGATCATGAACGTGAAACATCTGATAGTGAGAAAAGTTGTATGGGCGATTTGGACTCATTGCGGATAAGTATTGCAAAAGCTAATGATTCCAAACCAGAGATGGTGCTCTCAGATGATGCTATTGCGGCACTAGTCTCGCTGAAACCCAAATCAATACAAGATTTGGAACAGATTCCTCAGATCAATTCGTTAGTAATTGAACGCTTTGGTGAACAAATAATTGAAATCTTTTCGTAATATTCCCTCTCACCGCCATTAAATTGTTAAGCTTTCGCATGGCCGGTAAGGATTCGTCTTCTTCAGACCTCGAGCGGTCTTTAGGTCTTCGGCATGTCTTTGTCTTAAGCACTGGTGGGACCATTAGTGCAGGTTTGTTTTTTCTTCCCAGCTTTGCGGTTGATAAGGCTGGCCCTTCTGCTGTTCTTGCCTACTTAGTTGCGGGTCTTCTCGCGTTGCCGGCAATGCTTAGCGTTTCAGAATTATCTACGGCGATGCCTCGGGCTGGCGGGCTCTACTATTTTCTCGCAAGAGCGCTTGGCCCTGCAGGGGGAACCCTTAGCGGTGTCTCCACTTGGGTATCACTTGTCATGAAGGACGCTTTCGCTTTGGTCGGGATGAGCGCTTATTTGAATTTAATAGTTGACTTGCCAGCAAAACCCACTGCGATTTGTTTGATAGCTTTCTTTACTGTCTTAAATATTGTTGGTTCGAAGACTAGTGCCTCTCTTCAGATGGGAATGGTGGCTTTTCTACTCGCCATAATGGGGTGGTACATAATCGCTGGACTCCCAGATACCAGCAGTGGACTCGGTGATTTTGACCCCTTCTTTACAACCGGATCGGGTGGATTTGTCGCAGCTGTCGGTCTTGTTTTTGTCAGCTACGGAGGTTTGACGAAAGTTGCCAGCATTGCAGAGGAAGTTGAAGACCCTTCGAAAAATATTCCTCTTGGAGTAATCGTTTCTTTATTCGTAAGCACTGTAGTCTACACACTTGGTGTTTTAGTAGCAGTTGCTGTTGTGCCCGCTAGTGATCTGGTAATCGATCAAGCTCCTCTTCACACTGCTGCTGAATATTTCATGCCAGCAGTCGGCGCAGGATTCGTTATCGCAGCTGCGCTAGCTGCTTTCGCTTCGGCGGCTAATGCTGGCATTCTTGCAGCGGCACGCTACCCCATGGCTATGAGCCGCGATGGTCTCATGAGTTCAAAGTTTCTTGAGCTCAGCAGGTTTGGGACACCCATTTGGGGCATCATCCTAACTGGAGCAGGCATGTCATTTGTGGTAATCGCCTTCGGAGCGGGAGCAATCGCCAAGCTTGCAAGCGCGTTTGTTTTAGTTAAATTAGCTCTTGTAAATTTAGCTGTAATCGTACTTAGGTCTGCAAAGATCTCTTCATACGCTCCAGGATTTAAAACTCCACTTTATCCTTTTACTCAAATTCTCGGTATCGGTATCTCTTTGTATCTAATCGTGAAGCTTGGATCCTTCCCATTCCTTCTTGTGTGCGGTGCAACTTTAGTGACGCTTGTTTGGTATCACTTCATAGGGAAAAAGAAAGCAACGCAAACAGCTGGTGCAATACATCACGTTTACGAGCGATTAGGCCGAGCAGCTGATACTAGCGTTGATCGAGAAATTTCCGCTGCGATGCAAAGCCACGGGCTTCGCTCCGAAGATGACTACGCAGGTCTTATTGCGAGAGCTTCAGTGCTCTATGTTCCAAATGATGGTGATATTGATCTAGCAGCTACTCGCGCTTCACAAGTTTTGAGTAACCGAATAGGAATTGATGCTGATGCGGTTAACGAACAATTTTTAGAAACAGGTTCGCTTTGGATACAGCCTTCGCAAACTCACCCTACAGCAACACCCGTAGCGTTCTTTGATGACGCTGAAGATGATCATTTAGTAATCGTAAAAAGTGAGGCTGGGATCACAATACCTGCTGAATGGGGAGGTCGAAATGAGCGCGTGAATGCTTTATTTTTTCTTGCTGGAACCACGGCAAAACCAGGTCGTGCCCTTCGTCTAGCTGGAGAGCTGGCCGGCTATTTAGATGATAATAAGTCTGCGGTATCGCTGGATGCAGCTCACGAAGCGGAAGTCAAAGATGGACTTTTGCCTGGCTTAGAAATTGGTCAGTACCCTCTCTTACCTGAAACAGCGATGCGTTCTCTTATAGGCAAAAGAGTAGGAGATCTGACTTTAGATAAAGACCTCCACATTGAAGCTATCCGCAGGAATGAGCGAGTACTCAGAGCTGATCCTGATACAGAACTCCTTGCTGACGATCAGCTAACCATCATTGGGCCAATTGGCGAACTTCCTGGCTCTGATGAATTAGCCAATTCAGTCTGACGAATCAACTCATCGAAAAGTCAGCGACAACAGGCGCATGATCAGAGGGTTTTTCCCCTTTTCGCGCGTTTCGATCCACAACGATAGTTTCTATTGCCTGATTCATTGCAATAGTTGGCAAAATGAAGTCAATTCTCATTCCCATTTTCTTGTAGAAGCTACCCTGACGGTAATCCCAAAAGGTATAGACCCCCGCCTCATCAGGGCATTGATCGCGAAGGGAGTCGATGAGCCCCCAATCTAATACTTGGACGAAAGCATCCCTCTCAGCCTCACTTACATGGGTTGCGCCTCTGAACGAATTGATATCCCAGACATCTCGATCTTCTGGGGCAACGTTAAAGTCACCAAGAATGGCAAGGTTTTCACTTGGGTCATTATTGAGTTCGAGATGTGACCTCAATCTTGATAACCAATCAAGTTTGTAATGGTAGTGATCATGTCCTACTTCTCGCCCATTGGGGATATATGCGCTCGCAACACGAACGCCGTTACAAGTCGCCCAAATAATTCGGGCGTCAGGGTCCTCTGGCTTCCCATCATCAAAGCCGTGGTACACATTATCTAGACCAACGTTACTTAAGATAGCAACACCATTCCACCTGCCTTCCCCATTGTGCACGCTTTCATAACCCATCTGCTCAAAGACGGAATGAGGGAACGCGTCAGAGGCCATCTTCGTTTCCTGTAGGCATAAAACGGATGGATTAAATCTGGTAATCCAGTCAACCACTCTCGGCATTCTCGCTTTCAGGGAGTTAACATTCCAAGTGGCGATTCGCATTAATTTCGGTCCTTATGTTTATTTTCTCTTAAGACGACATATAAGTCATTAAGAGCTTGTTCTTCACTGATCACCTTAATTGTATGCATGCCCATTTGACGGGCTGGTTTGAGATTAATACCCAAATCATCAAGAAAAACACATTCAACTGGGTCAACGCCGATTACTCGGCATGCCTCTTCATAAAATACCCTTTCAGGTTTCCTTACGCCTATCTTTGAAGATTCTATGACATCGTCGACTAAGTTAAACACCATATCTAAATGAGCCGTGGGACTTTTTTTCTCTGCGACTGAATCATCAGAGCTTTCTTGAAGATTGTTTGTCAGAATGGCCAACTTATATTCTCTTCTGAGAGACTTAATGACATCTACCATATTTGGGCGAATTGTAGTCTCGAGACACTTCAACACGCGTTCGGCGCTGAGACTGAATCCAAGCGCAACAGCCTCCTCCTCGAAAGAGGAGATAAATTGACCTCTCGTCAGCTCGTTGCGTTCAAATTTTGCCCACGCGTTAGTGTCTGGGTTGATGCTGTTGATCTTTCTAATGGCTCCAGATGGTATTGCTGCCTCTCTCTCATACTCTGCAAACGCATCAAAAGGACTCGTGGTGATTACTCCCCCGAAATCAAAAAGTATCGCTTTGATCATTGCTTGATCATAAGGCTTGCAGCACCACAAGACATAGTCAGAAATAACCAAAAGCATTCAACGGTAAGGTACCCTCAAGTCAATGGCTCATGAATACATATTTACTATGCACAAATGCTCTCGGTTCTACCCTCCGGATCGCGAAGTCCTCAAAGACATAAACCTCTCTTTCTTTCCTGGAGCGAAAATAGGCGTCTTAGGAATGAATGGCGCAGGGAAATCTTCGCTACTAAAAATCATGGCTGGTCTAGACGATGGATTTACGGGTGAAGCAAGGTTGACTCCTTCATTTACTGTCGGGTACTTGCCCCAAGAACCAAAGTTAAACACTGAGAAGACAGTTCATGAGAACGTAATGGATGGAGTCGGGGAAATAGCTTCGCTGCTAGAAGATTATGATCAAGTCTTAGCGGCTTGGTCCGACCCTGATGCAGATTTCGAGAAGCTTGGATCTCTTCAAGCTGAAATTGAAGGGAAAATTGAGGCTGCGGGTGCATGGGATCTTCAACGCATGGTGGAGATAGCTATGGATGCCCTTAGGCTACCGCCCGGAGACTCAAGCGTTCAAAACCTGTCGGGGGGCGAAACGCGTAGAGTTGCGTTATGTAAACTGCTCCTTTCAAAGCCGGACTTACTTCTTCTTGACGAACCAACTAATCATCTCGATGCAGAATCAGTTGCTTGGCTGGAACGTTTCCTCAACGATTACGTCGGCACCGTTGTGGCAATAACCCATGATCGATATTTCCTAGACAACGTCGCTGAGTGGATCCTTGAGCTGGATAGAGGACGTGGAATCCCCTACCAAGGAAACTACTCAAGTTGGTTGGAGCAGAAGGAAAAGCGTTTATCCGAAGAAAAAAATAGGGATGCGGCACGACAGAGAACTTTAGCCCGTGAGCTTGAGTGGGTGCGAATGGCACCAAAGGCTCGCCAAGCAAAAGGAAAAGCTCGTTTAACTGCCTACGATAAACTCCTCGCCGAGTCAAAATCCAGCGATCGCTCTCAAAGGGAACTCCAAATTAATATCCCTGTCGATCAAAGACTAGGCGACCTTGTTATTGAGGTTGATGGGCTTTCAAAGGGTTTCGGTGAAAAACTGTTGATAGAGAACCTTTCATTTTCTTTACCTAAGGCTGGGATAGTTGGAATAGTAGGGGCTAATGGAGCTGGAAAATCTACATTGTTCAAACTATTGACAGGATCCGAACCTGCTGATTCAGGCAAAATAAGTATCGGACCAACAGTTGATCTCGGATACGTTGATCAATCGCGAGAGTCTCTTGACCCGTCTAGGAGTGTTTATGAAGAGATAACCGGTGGTGTTGATAATCTAATAATCGGCGGAAAAGAAGTGAATGGGCGCGCGTACACAGCGTCCTTTAACTTCCGAGGATCAGATCAACAAAAGCTTGTTGGAGATTTATCAGGTGGTGAACGTAACAGGGTTCACCTAGCGAAAGTGCTCAAGAGCGGAGCCAACGTACTGCTACTAGACGAGCCAACGAATGATTTAGATGTGGATACTTTACGAGCCTTGGAAGGGGGGCTTGAGGACTTTGCAGGCTGCGCGGTGGTAATTAGCCACGACCGTTGGTTTCTTGACAGAATCGCTACTCACGTGCTCGCCTTTGAGGGGAATTCCGTAGTTCGGTGGTTTGAGGGAAACTTTAGTGAGTACGAGACCTTCCTTCGAAAAGAGTTTGGGAGCAATAATCAACCGACCAGGATTAAATACAAAGCCATAAATCGGTAATTCTCCAGACTGCTTTGCAATCTGAAAGAGTAAACCAATTTAACTTTTGATTTCAAAGTAAGTTTGAGTGACCTCAAATAGGCACCCAAGAGGTTGTAACATCACTTTATGTATTTTGTTGCTCGCTTAATAGGGAAAATGGTTGCATTTCTCTCGCCTCTACTTCGACGAGGTGGGGGGACATCTGCACCTGGGATGACTTTACTTAAACTTCACCCCACGTCTTTTTCTAAGTTATCTGAAAGCTTAGATAAAGGTAGCGTTTTGATATCTGCAACAAATGGCAAAACAACAACAACTAGATTCCTAAGCGAAATACTTAATGACGCTGGGGTTGCTTGCGTTTCTAATACATCAGGGGCGAATCTTAAAAGTGGCGTAGCCACTGCATTACTCACTAAAGAACGACATCATGAAATGGGAGTGCTCGAGGTTGACGAGGCTGCTTTACCAGAAATCGTCAAAGAGAATAGGCCGCGCATGTTGATTCTTATGAATTTATTTCGGGACCAGCTTGATAGGTACGGAGAACTTGAAAGCATCGCAAAGCGGTGGCGAGAGATGATTCTTGAGCTACATCCGGACACGAAACTATTAGTGAACGCTGATGACCCAATTCTTGCAACCATTGGATTACAAAGACCTGACTCTATTTTCTTCGGATTAGGAGATGCCTCTAGTTATTCACGTGCCGGACTGCAACACGCATCGGATTCATCAAACTGTCCGGAGTGCTCCGCACCGCTGTCTTACAAACATGTCACGTTAAGCCATATGGGAGATTGGAAGTGTGAAAACTGTAAACTAACTAGGCCACGGCTAGATTTTGAAACATCTCAAATCCAACTGAATGGGTTAACTGGGAGCGAATTTACTATTTGCGGCAAGTCGGGTCGCCATGAAATCTCAGCTAGCATGCCCGGTCTTCATAATGTTTACAATGCTCTTGCGGCCTTTTCAGCTGCAAGTGAACTCGGCATTGACCATGAGAGCATTGTCTCTTCAGTCAGGCAAACGGTTGCAGCATTTGGAAGAACCGAAAAAGTCTCAATTAATGATCGAGAAGTCCATATTTTGCTTGCCAAAAACCCTGCAGGAGCAAATGCAAACATTGATACCTTGCTTCTGCACTCGGGGCCGCTTCATCTATGCGTGCTATTAAACGATCGGATTGCTGATGGAAGAGATGTGAGTTGGATTTGGGATGTTGACTATGAAAGGGTTATCGAAAGAGTTGAAACGCTTCATGTCGGCGGTGAACGTTCTTACGACCTTGCGCTACGTTTTCTTTATGGTGGATTTGAGAAAGAGAAAATAGAAGTAGTAGATAGTACCCCAAAACTTTTGGATAGTCTGATGTCTTCTACGTCGAAAAACAGCAAGATATTTGTCTTACCGTCCTATACCGCAATGCTTGATTTCAGAGATGAACTTGTTAGACGAGATGCAACCCATGCTTTTTGGGAGGATGGCAAATGACAGAGATACGAATATGCCATCTTTACCCAAACCATATGAATATTTATGGGGATCGTGGGAATATCTCTGTTCTGACGAAAAGACTGCAATGGCGGGGCTATTCTTCGTCGGTAACCAATGTAGGGATTGGTGATAAATTCTCAGCGAATGACTTTGACCTTTGTTACTTGGGTGGGGGTCAAGATAAAGACCAGAACCTCATTGCGTTTGATTTAGCGGAGAAAGCACCAGCTATCCGCTCAGCCGCTGATGATGGAGTCGCATTCCTATGGGTATGTGGTGGTATCCAATTAGCAGGGAAAAGGTACGTTGATGCCTCTGGAAGCGAACTGCGTGGTGTTGGCATACTTGACCTTGAAACAATCGCCGGAACAGAGCGACTTATCGGAGATATAGCTATAAAGTCTTTTCTCGGAGGCAAAGAATTTACTGTTGTCGGGTATGAGAATCACATAGGACAAACTTATCTTGGGTCAGATTCTCACCCGCTGGGGAAAGTGCTACATGGGTACGGTAACAATTCTTTTGACCAACTTGAAGGAGCAGTTCAACAGCGTGTAATTGGAACATACTTACATGGGCCACTATTGCCCAAGAACCCTGACTTAGCTGATTTAATTCTAACCTGGGCTCTGGAACATAGAGTTTCTGGATCAGTTTCTCTGGAAATGCTAGAAGATGATTTTGCGACGCAGGCTCACCAAAGGGCTGTTTCTCGTGCTGGACTGAAACGTTGAGATGGGTTGCACCTAATAGACTCATAAAGGCTAGGTTTTAGATATGTCAGATCGTTTTTCCTATTCAAATCCATGGCCGGGAGGAAATGAACCGTGGTTTAGAGTTGGCCGAGTTGACGTTACTACCACTGTCGCTCTTATCTCTTTGGGAATTCTCTCAGTTTTCATTTGGACCCTTGAAGGCGTTCAACATGTTTTCAGTAGAAAAATTCTTTTGGATTCAGACAAGGTAGCCGACGGAGAAATATGGCGATTGATAACTTGGCCACTGGTCAATGAACCTTCTATTTGGACAATTTTTCTTTTCTTCATTCTTTATCTACTGGGAAATCAGCTTGAAAACTTAATGGGAAGACGACCATTCATGTTCTTCTTGGTTTTACTTACAGTGCTCCCCGGAACGGCCGTATTCCTTTATGGACTGGGGAATTCTTCGTCTCAGCTAATGTACGGACTCAGATATGTTGAACTTGGTGTCTTGATTGCTTTTGCTGCACAATACCCAACAGCTCGTTTCTGGCCGGGTGTGCCAGCGTATGGAATAGTCGGAGTTATTTTCGGTCTTGACATTCTTCAAGCATTATCAGTTCGGTCAGGGCCACAACTTATAATGCTTATCGCTGTTGCTGCAACGGCTCTTATAGGTTTTCGATCGTTTGGTTATGCAAATGATCTGCAATGGATCCCTAAAGTGCGCCTACCATCCAGAGTAACTGGAATGGCTCCGGTTCGGCGTTCCAAAGACACCAGACGCACTATCAGGCGGCGGCACTTAAAAACAGTTACTGAAATAAGAGAAAATAGCACTGAGCGAGAAATTGACAAAATATTGGATCAAGTCGCTGAGTCCGGTATCAATAGTCTCAGCAAAACGCAACGAAAAAAACTTGAGGAACACTCAAAGAAACTTCGCAAAAGACGTGATGAATAGATCAACTGACATAATCAATGCCTGCTAAATATGTCAGACCCAAATCCTTGCTCACAGACTCAGATCTGCCTAGGACTTAATCTATATGGCTACTGAATCTGACATCATTCTCGCTAAGGAATCCGCAACGCTGGCAGGTCAGTTGCTTTTATTATTGCGAGATGCAGCGAAGGGTACCCGAATTGCACCAACGACTTTGGGAAAAATAGCTGATAAAAGATCGCATGAATTGCTGCATAAGATAATTAGTGATGTTTCCCCAAATGATGCGATTCTTTCAGAGGAACAAGATGATAATCTTGAAAGGCTCAGTTCAGATCGCGTTTGGATCATAGACCCCCTTGATGGGACAAGAGAGTTCCAAGAGAGCAGCCGAACAGATTGGGCGGTTCATGTTGCGCTTGCGGAGAGCGGAATCCCAACCGTAGGGGCCGTCGCAATACCAAGCATCGGGACTACATTCTGCAGCAATGACAACCCAATCATCCATAAAGAGATTTCTGAAGTGCGAGTCATTTGTAGCCGAACAAGACCCGGTCCTGCTGCTCAAAAGATTGCCGAAGAGTTATCTGGCAGAATAATTCACTTGGGCTCTGCAGGAGCGAAGGCAATGGCGGTAGTTTCAGGCGATGCAGAGATATATGTTCACACTGGTGGCCAATATGAGTGGGATAGTTGTGCGCCAGTGGCAGTTGCGCTGGCGAACGGCTTGCATGCATCACGATTAGATGGGTCACCCCTTGTTTACAATCAGAGTGACACATACATTCCTGACCTTTTAATTTGTCGCAAAGAGTTAGCAGATAGCGCTCTAGCTGTTTTCAACTAGTGCTTTTAGGCTAAAGTCTCAAGATGCGGATAATCATACTTCAGTGCTCTGTATCGTACGAAGGCAGGCTCGAGGCGTACCTTCCTTCGGCTAAAAGACTGATATTGAGTAAATCAGATGGATGTGTCGCAATACATGCAGATGGTGGCGCTTATAAGCCCTTAATGTGGATGAACGCACCCAACCGGATTTCGGAATCTCCAGAGGAATGGGTAATTACTAATCCTAAGGGAGAGAAACTCCGGATCAGAATTGAAGAAATCTTCTCTGATACTTCTCATGAATTTGGCGATGATCCCGGGTTAACTAAAGATGGAGTTGAAGCTCACCTTCAGGAATTGCTTTCCGAAAATCCCGGAAATCTAGAAGAAGGACTGACACTAAGCAAAAGAGAATTTTTCACTGACATTGGTCCCGTAGATTTACTTTGCCGAGATACTAATGGAGTAGCGGTAGCAGTCGAGATAAAGCGCAAGGGTGGCATTGACGGAGTAGAGCAGCTTGCACGTTACCTTGAGTATCTAAACAAAGATCCCAAATTAAGACCTGTTCGCGGGATCTTCGCAGCTCAGCAAATAGCTCCGCAAGCGAAGACACTGGCGAAAGATAGAAAAATAGAAACTGTTGAGATTGATTACGATGAACTGAGGGGGTTGCAATCCGATACCCTTCGCCTTTTCTAGAATTCAAGCAGATACTGATCCATTTCTGGATGAATAATAAAGTATTGTGAGAGCATAGTGTCTTCAAAAAAAACATCTTCATCTCAGAAGCCAAAACGAGCAAAATCTAAAGGGGACTCAACCCTGTCGCTAATTTTTGGTAGTTCTCCCTTCAAGATTTTTCTTGTTATCATGCTCACTTTCCTCACTGCCTTTATAGCAATATGGGCTATTGACAGTGCACGTTTCGAAGGAAAAGTTGCCAGAAATGTTTCTGTCTCAGGTTATGATGTTGCCGGGTTATCGCCCACCGAACTATCAGTAGTACTTGAGAATATTTCGTCGACCTACTCCTCTACCCCTGTAATAATTAAAACCCCAGATGGAGAAGTAGAAACGACTGCTGGTGCTGTTGGTATTACGCTTGACCCTCTTGCTTCAGCAGAACTAATTCTTCAAGTTGGCGATGGAAGTTTTGTTACTGAACCATTCAGATGGGCAAAGGGTCTATTCACAAGTAGGGCATCAAATGTAGTAGTTCTTCTATCCTCAGAACTGTCCCCACAATTGATAAATACAATTGTGTCCGAGCAACCTGTTCCGATTGAACCTAAGTGGAATGTAGAGGAAGGGGTTGTTGTCTCATTACCGGGAATACCAGCGAAAGCATTCAATCTTGATACCATCCAAGATGATGTGCTGGAGGCTGCTCAAGCAGGCAAAAACCCGATAAAGGTAAATGTTAGGACTAGGGATATTATGCCTGATCTAAACGATTCCCAAGCAAAGGCTTTTGCACAATCAGTTAATGACCTTACTGAGGATGGCTTAGCTGTGTCGGTAGGGTCAAGAACTTATAATTTCTCACCGCAAGAAATTCGAAATTGGCTACTTTTTTCGCTGAACGAGGACAGACCTAATTACGATTTCGACAAGTTCAAGATCACTGAATCAATTAACACAGCCCTCGGGGGTATTGTCGCTGATAGCGCCGATGAGCCAGAACTTTCCGTTGAGAACGGGGAACTCAAGATCTTAAATTTGAGCGCAAAAGCCTGTTGCTCGAGTGATTCTCCAGACTTGATAATTAATGCGATTAATCAGAGTGAGCGAGTAGTCAATCTGGAGTTGATTGATGCATCAGATGGTGCTGACGAATTATTGAGTGCCTATGGGGTAATTGAATTGATCTCAAAAGCTACAACCCATCACCCTTGTTGCGCTAGCAGAGTAGCTAATATCCAACGATTTGCTGAACTAATGCAAGGAAAAGTTATCAGACCCGGCGAAGCGATTTCTTTGAATAATACTGTAGGAGAACGAACAGAGCCTAAAGGCTTTGTTGAAGCAGGAGTAATAGTCAATGGTGAACTTACTGAAGATGTTGGAGGAGGAATTTCACAATTTGCAACAACCTTTTTTCAGGCGTCTTTCTATGCTGGATTAGAGATTGAGGCCTATTTCCCGCATACGATTTGGTTTCAAAGGTATACCGATTTTGCTGGGAGGAAAGGCATTGAATCCACTATCTCTTGGCCGTCTCCGGATGTAAAAGTTAGAAATACCACGCCTTATCCCATTCTTATTTGGCCGACTTGGACTCATACATCTGTGAGCGTAAGCCTTTATTCGACAAAATATTTTGACGTAGAAGTTGCCGAACAGAAATTCAGGATGTTTGAAGAATGTGAAATTATTGAAACGGTTAGGCGAAGAACATCCCCAGACCAAACGGAAACGTTTGATGAGTTTATGGCCCGCTATCAACCGGAAAATGGAATTGATTGCGATGGAGAACCAACTTACCCTCGTCCGCCAGACGCACCAATTGAAGTAGAAGCAGACCTTGACGGAGGTTCCATTACCGTCTCTTGGGAAAACCCGGAGCCAGAAGGCGACTTTGACATTACTGATTATTTTCCGATTGAAGAATATATTGTCACTGCTGATCCCGGTGGGGAAACTTGTTCAGCTATTCCACCTGTGTCATTTTGCGCCTTTACAGGATTACAGGTTGGCCAACCGTATACCTTCTCAGTAATAGCGATCAACTCTGAAGGAGAGAGTGAAATTTCTGAACCCTCAAACTCAGTAACACCCGAACCAACACCCGAACCAACACCCGAACCAACACCCGAACCAACACCCGAACCAACACCCGAACCAACACCCGAACCAACACCCGAAAACGGAGAATAGTTTGCTACGTGAGCGGGAATTCTTTCTTGCAGGTAGCCTTTAATTGTGATGGAGAATTACCTTTCCACTGATGTGATTATCGTTGGAGCTGGTCCTGCCGGTTGCGCTGCAGCCATTGATTTATCCCGACATGGCCTAAATGTCATGATCCTAGATAAAGCTACTTTCCCTAGGGATAAGTGCTGTGGAGACGGATTAACGACCGATGCTTTAAGAATTCTTGATGAACTTGGTTTACGTCCGGAATCAATTACAAGTTGGAATGCTGTGACTGACGCAATCATTTACTCACCAAAAGGGGAAAGAACAGTGCTCCCCTTACCGGAGGGAAAAGGACAGTTTGCCGCAATAGCTCCTAGAATTGAACTTGATCACCAGCTACTTCAACTTGCTACACGAGAAGGGGCAAAGTTACTTAGCCCATTGGGATTTTCTAATCTTGAACAATTTGACGATTTCGTAAAAGTAGAAACAACTGATGGGACAGACATCCTAGCGCGGTATGTGATTGCAGCAGATGGGATGTGGTCCAGCGTTCGGAAATCTGTGCAGAACGGGATAAAAGGATACCGAGGTGACTGGCATGCTTTTAGACAGTATTTTTCCAATACCGGACCTAACGCACAACATTTAACTGTCTGGTTCGAGCCAGATTTACTTCCTGGCTACGTTTGGCTTTTCCCACTTCCTGGCCAACGAGCAAATGTGGGTTTTGGTATCTTGCGAGACCGAAATCATAAGCTTAAGGATATGGGGAGGTTGTGGAAAGATATTTTGACAAGGTCTCACATCAGGGAAATTTTAGGGTACGAGGCAATTGCCGAGGGAACTCATAAAGCATGGCCTATTCCCACAAGGATGAACGAACTCGAAGCTACTAGCGGGAGAGTTCTCTTCGCAGGTGACGCTATGGGGATAGCAGACCCTATGACAGGGGAAGGAATAGCACAAGCCCTACAATCTGGGAGACTAGCTGCCTCTGCGCTTACGAAGGCAGGGCCTTTTGATGCTTCTAAGGCAAGAGCGCATTATGATTTATCTCTTGATAAAGCCTTGTCGAGAGATCATCAATTCGCAGGTCAGCTTCAATCTCTTCTTACATCTTCTTTGGCAACTGAAGTGGCGATCAAAGCTGCAAATATAAATAGCTGGACTAGACGCAACTTTGCTAGGTGGCTTTTTGAGGACTACCCAAGAGCTTTAGTATTAACCCCTGATAGATGGAAGTTGGGAGCGCTGAGTAATGACGGCGCTTACCAGTCTAACGAAAGCGAAATATCAGCAGAGGGCGAAGAATTATTATTCATTGGAGAGAACAAATGAGTGAACCAATTAACATTTCACTTCCGCCCTCAGTCGATGACTTTGACCTGGCCATTGATACAGGGTGGGAGTACCTTCGTTCATATGAAAATCTAAATCGCGTATTTTACACGGCTTCGGCGGTGGGGGATTTTAGCTTGATTTGGCATATGCTCAATCTCGCTCGTCGTATAAATAATCCAGGCCGAAGAGGATCTATTCTTGAACTATCTCTTCTACTAGGAGCAGAATCTTTGCTCGTCAATCAGGGCATTAAAAGACTCTTTCGGCGAAGTAGACCTGACATGGGTTCGCGAACGCACCCGCATAAAATCAGGAAACCTCAAACATCTAGTTTTCCCAGTGGCCATGCGAGTTCAGCCATCCTTGCCGCATCAATTCTTTCCGAAGGAAGCAAACTGGGACCAGCTTATAAAGCGTTAGCTGCTTTGGTAGCTACCTCTCGGATCCACGTGAGGGCACATCATGCATCGGATGTTTTAGCCGGAGCGGTCGTAGGCATGATGTTCACGAAATTGATCAAATCAAGGAGATAAAGCTAAACAGCGGATGCTGGGTGCTTTTCCACAGATTCAGATTGCATTAGTGCTAAACGGATATCAAGTAATAGATCGCTGACTTCAGTAGAAGAGATGATTTCCCTACTTTGGATTCGCTCTAATTGTTTGTCAATTAAACCAAGTGCTTGATCGATGCTTTGAGACATTTCCATGTGAACTCCGTTCAATTTATATTATGAACTAATTTTTTCGCATTTGAAGCGTCTTTTGCAAACCATTCTCAAAAAATGAGCTTACCTCGGAGCAAGGTCTTCAATTGCTTGATATGGGTCAATACCGCCAAACGGCATTACCATCAACGCAGCGGTCGTTACTCCATTTTCTATGTATCGATCAATATGATCACGACATTGTTTGGGAGTTCCATGAACTATCAAATCGTCAACGATACTATCTGGCATGGCCTCAAGAGAGCCAGCACGATCACCGCTATCCCAGAGCTTCCAATGCTCTCCAAGAACATCTGACCTCCCTAGCCACTCATGAAACTTCCTGTAGACGGGAACGTTAAGGTAGGAGGCTATTGCTCTTTTGGCTTGCAATCGAACTGTCTCTGAATCCTCGTTAGGGCAAACGAATATTCGCGCTACTATTTCTTTTTTGGGGCCTTGATCATGAACTATTTGAGAAACAGTTTTAACATCATCTGCTGATAACCAGTTAATGATTGCGCCATCCCCTTCCTGTCCTGCCAGTCGAAGCATTCCCTCCCTAAGAGCTGCTACAAGGATCGGAACTCTTTGAGTTGGTGGCGGCATTCCTAGTCGAAAACCTTTTACTTGCATTGTTTCAAATTCTGCATCAACTTTTTCGCCAGTTAATGCAATTTTGAGAAATCGCACAAGATCGCGGGTCTTTTTATAGGGTTCTTGGAAAGGTATTCCGTTCCAAGATTCGACTATAACGTTTGATGAAGATCCGATACCTAAGACGAAACGCGAGGGCGCAATGGCAGCCATCGTCGCAACTGATTGTGCCATTAACGCCGGGCCTCTGGTGAAAGCTGGGACGATGGCAGTCCCGAGTCTTAATTCTGGAGCGTGAACAGCTCCTAGAACAAGCGGCATAAAAGCATCTGGACCATTGGCTTCTGAGGACCAAACCTCTTTATATCCAAGTTCAACTAACTTTCTAAAACCTTCTTGCTGATTGTCTAGTGCCATGGGCAAGGGCACTGTCATTGCGTAATTACCCATTTGATTGGCTATTCATATGTGTAGAAACCCTTTCCGGTTTTTCTTCCTAAATGCCCTGCAGTTACCATGCGTTTCAGAATGGGCGGTGGTGCATAAGTAGGTTCTTTGAATTCTTCATAAAGCACCTCTGCCACCAACTGGAGAGTATCTAGACCGATAAGATCTGATAACTCAAGAGGGCCCTGTGGGTGAGCACATCCAAATTTCATACCTGCATCAATATCTTCTTTTGATGCTTGTCCCCTATCAAACATATGCATCGCTTGCAGTAAATAAGGTACTAATAAGCGGTTGACTACAAATCCGGCACGGTCAATCGTTCGGATTGGGTGTTTACCCATGACTTCTCTAGTGAAGGTTTCGACTTTATTTAGCGTCTGTTCAGAGGTTACCTCAGAGGAAATCAACTCAACTAGAGGTTGCACAGTCGCTGGGTTAAAAAAGTGCATACCAAGTACTTGCGGTCCACGGCTGGTGTTGTTTGCTATATCCCCTATGGAAATTGAGGATGTGTTTGAAGCGAGAATGCCATCTTTTTGCACAATTTCATCGAGTGTTTTAAATACAGATGCTTTAACCGACGGAGATTCTACAACTGCCTCAATAACAAGGTCTCGATCTGTAAGTTCATTGAAGCTTGTAGTAAAAGATATTCTACTCAGGAGCCCTGATCTGTCTTCGTCGGTCATCTTTCCTCTTGACACTGCCTTTTCTGTGCTCACTTCTAATTTCTTTTGAGCTTGTTCGGCTAGCGAAGCATCAACTTCTACGACGATGGTGTCGCATCCCGATTTTGCTGCTACTTCCGCTATTCCGGACCCCATTGTACCGCCACCGATTACAGCTACTTTCTTAATAGTCATGACTTATCTCCTTGTCCTTGTGGAAGGTTACTAGGGTCTGCAGACTTATGGCAAAGATAGAAGAAGAAGACAGGAATAGAATTGTCACACCCATGGTGAACAATGTGACTATGCAAAAACAATTAACTCTTATTGAAACAGACAATGCTAGTTGGCAATTAACCGATACTGATAAAGAAGCTGCCAAGCGTGGCCTCGCAGCTTCGAGGAAAGCTCTGCAGGAAGGTCGGAAACGCCTCGCTGATCTATTGAATGCGGCATAGGTCGGAAAGCTAAACGATGCTTATGAGCTAAAGGGGCATCAGGGCCTGTTGCATGTTTTGCCATTCCTTTGTTTCCCTGATGGCGTTCATTGTGAATAAATACTTCTCATATTCCCCTTCAATTTTAAAATTCCCTTGCATGAATGAAGCTGCTACTGACTTTTCTTGCTGCAAGATGGAAGATACTTCTTTGTATGTTGTTGAAATAGAACAGTTTGGCGAAGGATGTTTTCCTAATTCTGCGTTCTTTACTTTTCCATTTTCAATTTCAATGTAGTACCGAACTTTGCCCTGAGGTGCACCAGATATTTCATATTGACATGTGATAGTTAGATCGATTGAAGGCAATTCTGATCCCAGTTCTTTTAATAACTTTAACCAACCTTCAGTGAAGAGATCTTTCATTTCACTCCTTCGAAAAGATCTGATTCCCTGTCTATTGGTCCTACTCTGCTGAAGGCTAGAATATAGTCATCCCAAGGATATGCCTCCGCAGATTTTTCTGATGGTAGACCAAACCAAAATGGGGAATTAGGGTCAACCTGCGTCGCATGCGCTAGCAGAGCATCTGATCTTCGCTGGGAGAACTTTGAAACATCAATTTTCGTGGTAATTCGATGATCTTGAGATGGTCGATCAAACCACGCTTCATTGAATGGGGATTCAATCTTCAGTTTTATGAACATGTTATGTAGTGCTTCAATACGCGCACGACTCCAAGTTGTGTAGTAAAGCTTCAACGGAGTCCACGGGTCTCCTAGTTCAGGGAACTTCAATGGGTCTCCTGCTGCCTCCCAAGCTGGCAAGCTGATGTCAAAGACCTTAAGATGATCTGGGTGTTGGTAGCCTTGCTGATCGTCAGGATACGTCACTATGACATGGGGTTTCTCTTCTCTTATGATTTTGACGAGTCTACCTACCGCTTCATCAAGCGGGGCATTTGCAAAGCAGTCTGGGTTTGTATTTGCTTCGGTGTCTGGCATGCCCGAATCTCTGTATCCCAAGTAATGAACGCGTTTATACCCGATGATATTGGCAGCTTTCGCCAGTTCTTCTTGCCGAACTTTTGCTAAATTCTGTTTAATTTCGGGCCTGTCCATCGCAGCGTTTAGGATGTCGCCCTCTTCTCCCCCAGTACAACAAACTAAGGTAGCTGTTACGCCTGCGTCGGAATAGAGAGCAACAGACCCAGCGCCTTTAGATGATTCGTCATCTGGGTGAGCATGGATTGTCATCATTCGGTAGTCGCTTAGCACAAGGAATAACTTACACTTGTTTTGTGCTGATAATCCACCTGTAGAAATGCATAAAGGCGTTTTGAGCAGTAGGGTCAGCTAGACGTTTACAGGAGATGAGGATTGGAATGAGTGGAAGAATCGAAGGAAAAGTAGCAATCATTACCGGTGGTGCAAGTGGCATTGGGGAAGGCACTGTTCGTCGTTTTATTGAGGAGGGCGCCAAGTGTGTTGTCGCTGATATTCAAGAGGATTTAGCGCAGTCGCTTGCGATTGAGCTCGGTGATAACGCTGTTCCATTTTCACTTGATGTTGCTGATGAGGATCAAGTGAAAGCGTGCGTAGATTTTGCGGTGAGTCAGTTCGGGAAACTTGATGTCATGTTCAATAATGCTGGAATTCTGGGTTCAGTTGGCCCTATTGCTGATATTGAACGAGATGGCTGGTTACGTACTATTGATGTTTTGCTTAATAGTGTGTTTTATGGGATTAAACATGCTGCGAAGGTTATGCAGCATCAAGGGTTCGGCTCAATCATCAATACTGCTTCAACTGCTGGAGTTCGAGCCGGTTTGGGACCGCACGTCTACACCGCAGCCAAGCATGCAGTCGTTGGTTTATCGCAATCAGTCGCCACTGAATTAGGTCCACACGGTATTCGTTGTAATGTGATTGCACCTGGTGGCACAGTCTCGGGTCTGACTGCGCGACTTGTTACTGGTGACCATCAGGATTTAGATAAAGCTTCTAAATTAATCGGTGCTAATAACCCATTGCGTCGCGCTGGAACTCCAGAGGATATCGCTAACGCTGTTCTTTACTTGGCATCGGATGAAGCCAGCTTTACAAACGGTGCTGTTCTTGTCGTGGATGCGGCTGGAGAAAGCATTGCCGATAGAAATAGTCGTTTCGTTGACATGGGTTCTCAGACTGTACAGGAAGCAGACCGGAGTGGTGTTTAGTCTATTTGTTCTTCATTAACTAATAGTTCTTTGATCGCTTGTTGAAGTTCGTTTGGGAATTTACATGGTTTCCCCTGAGTTGTTGTACACCCGACACGGGTATTTTGGATAGCTATAAGAGATTTATCTTTTGTTATTCTCTGAAACCATTGTGCTGAGGCTCTTCTGATTTGTGTTATTCCGCTTTCAATCAAAAGGCTATCTGATAGGTGGGCAGAAGCTAAGAAGCGAGTTTCAATTTGTGCCACGACAAGAAGGAAACCTTCATTGAGTAGCTGATCAATGCTCTTTCCTGCTTTATCCATGGCGGAAATTCTTGCTTCTTCAAAGTAGTGAAGATAGTTAGAATGATTCACGTGACCGTAGGAGTCTAATTCGTTAAATCGGACTTTGATTATAGTTTCGTGCACTTTAGTCGTTTAGAACAAATGTGATTTTTAGTGTCACTTCGAATTGAGAAATTGACCCATTTTCTACTGTGACTTTTTGGTCTAGGACCCAGGCTCCGTCGACATTATCCAGAGTCCTAGCGGCTCTTTCAATTCCTTTTTTGATAGCGTCATCAAAACTTATTGTGGATGTTGAAATTACCTCGGTGATCCTTGCGATTGTCATTGCGCCCCCATGTACAGCTTTTGATATTTGTTAAAGTTTAGCCCTCGGTAGCTGTTTCGAAACTAGGAACTTCTACACCGGGTAAATAATACGTGAACATTTCTGTGATTGTTTTGGCTATGTCAGCTGGATTAATCTGCCCTTTTGCTTGATCAATGGTTATCACATTACTGTTCATATGAATTTTCTCTATTCCACCCAAATCGAATAGTGCCTTGGCGAGTTCGTCTGGAGGTCGCGTTCCTAAGATCTCTCCTTCAATGGAATATCGTTCGTGGTCCATTCCGGTGATGCTTCGGTTGATTTCAAATCGTAGCACTCCGGGTTTTGTGACTGATTTTTGAATGACTGTTACTGGTTGACCCATGTTCTGATCGTAGCTGTTCACCGAGTGGTATGCCGACATGTAAACGATGAACTTGGAATCACTGCATTGATGTCAGAATAAAGTGTTTTGAGCTGGATCTTTTCTTGGTGCGGGAGCTTGAGAGTATGGGATGTCTTTCATGTATTTCCATGAAATTCTATGTAGCGGGGTTGGGCCTGATTCGAATAGAGCTTTTTTATGCTTTGGACACGGGTATCCCTTATTCGATTCAAATGCGTAATCTGGAAACAATTTGTGATGCTCTTTCATGATCCTGTCTCGCGTAACCTTTGCTAGGATAGATGCAGCGGCTATTGATAAACACTTGGCATCGCCTTTGATAATCATTGTTCTATTTGCTTTGCCGATAATTTCTCCAACAAAGTCCCATTTCCCATCAATTAGTGCATGGTCTATATCTATGTTTAGTGATGCAAGGGCTCGTTTTGTTGCTAGCTTTTGTGCATATGACATTCCGAATTCGTCGCATTCTTGGTTTGTGGCATGCCCGATGCTCCAGTGGGAGCACCAATTGGTTATAGCTTCGTATAGCGATTCTCTTTCTTTCTCGTTGAGTGCTTTTGAATCTCGCACTTTATAAAGCCTTTTGTCTTTGGGGATAACGGCTGCTGCGATTGTGAGTGGTCCAGCCCATGCCCCCCTACCAACCTCATCAATTCCAACGACATGTTTATTTCCGGCGGACCAAAGACTGTGTTCAAATCTCTTAGTAGGAGCGTTGTGTTTGTTCACTTTTCTTAGATGAGTTGGCACATACTGAGGTTAGCTGAACTTGAAAATCGATCAAGCGTCTTATTGAAAGCTTCCGCCATCGGATAAGTTAGGCTTTATCTGGTTTTTTAAAGGACTGGCATCTGCATGGATAGTCACTGCAGTTTCTTTTGGTGTTTGCTTCGAGAGAAGTGTCTCGCCTATTTGTTCGTTGCTAAACCAGCTTTTGTCCAGGCTCCATGCATTAATTTGGATTCTGGTAGGAGTGTCGATTTCCCATAGAAGCGCTGGTGATGTCCCATGCCACCTGATTGCGTACCCCATAATTCCAGAACAGATAGGCGCGTTTTTTACTTGAATTCCAACTCCTATCCAATCTGGGTTATACGAGGATGCAACTTGGATTTGTTGCTCGCCAGATGGCAATTTCTTTCCTTGAAGAAACCCTGCGCGAATTGTTAGCAAGAAAAGCGCTGAGAAGACAGGGTCTTGCTGCCTTAAACCCGTGATTAAGGATCCTGTTGGGTTAGCTTTGGAAAGAACATGATCCAAAGTCAAAGAATTTTCCTGAATTTGGAGATACTCTCCCAGAGTCTCAATAGCTATCTGGTAAGAGTCCGTATATTTTTTAAATGGGGAGTAGTTCTCTTTCCTCCCTGTTAACTCTTCGATTTCTGCAAGTCGATTTTGAAGTTCTGATGCGAGTGATTTTTGTTGTGCGAATAGCAAGATTTCAATTACTGCCCTCAGGGAAACTATTTCTAAAGTGATATCCCGTTTTTTTAGTCTTCGCTTGCCTGGTAGCGATGCTAGAAGTTGATGCACAGTTTCGTTAACCCAAGGGATAATGTCTTCCAGTTCCTCTTCTTGCGGGCAGAACTCTAGATATTCCTGCCATAGACATAGTGCATAAAGCGTTTCTTTACTAACAGTATTCTTGAATAGATTCGTTGGTGAGTTTTCCATGTACTTGAAGATGAGTTTCTTCGCTGAGTCGGTATACCCCCACGCCATTAGTGCAAGAGCAGTAAGTGGAAGGACAGGTTCATCAGAGTCTACGTTCCAAAAACGTGAAGTGATTTCCTGATCAGACCCTATTAGAAGATGTCTTCTCGCTGTGTTCAGCACCAATGCGAGCCTGTTATCGTCGGTTTGTATTTCCATGCCGTTTTCAAAATGCTTTTGCCAGCCATTTGAGACGTCATTAAACGAAGGTAAGCGTTCTATATCAGGGAGACTATCTAGATCCTCATTGTTTATAATTAGTTCAAGCTTTGTTGAGTGAGGGAGGGGGAAAATAAGAGCGTTGTCACTACTGGATTTGTTTATCGATAATGTGCTGGTTCTTAGGTCCTCTATTTCAGCATTCACTATCTGATCAGTCATATCTTGATAACCTGAGCCGTTTATTAACATTCTTGGGGCTTTACTGGAGGCGATAATGGGCTTCTCATCGGCCCTTACGATTGTGGAATTAACCTCAACGGGGCCAAAATTTAATAGCATTATGCTTATCGCCACTGGAATGGGTGTCTCATTGTAGAACTCAAGTTTTGTTACGCTTTGGCCGCCCCATGGGATCACCTCAACGCGCTGAGTGATATCGCCTCCTGGAACTCTCATGCGAGTTATCGTAGTAATTTCATTACTATCTACGCTTTGCCTGATAGATGCTCTCTCTTCGGAGAAATGCCATCGATCATCTGCTCCTACTCCCCAACACAGTCTTTTGGGGATGGCATCAGGCCATGTCAGATTACCAGAGGAGTCTAGATCTAGCATTACATGATTTCCTAGTATCCCAAGTTCTGGCATTACATTCTGACCTCACGAATCATCTGACATTATTTTAACTGCTATCGTTCTGATCTCTGCTCCCTCATTAGCAGAATATCGTAGGCGTCTGTGACTGTTGTTTTGCCTTGCAAAACAGCAGTCACTTGATCGCTAATGGGAGTTTCTACTCTGTGCGTCGCTGCGAGGGAAGTGACTGCAGGAGCTGTGACGACGCCCTCGGCGACGTTATTCATCTCTTCGAGAACTTCCACTGTCTTTCGTCCTTTACCTAATTGCTCGCCAACATACCTATTTCTGCTTTGGGGTGAGAAGCAGGTGGCTACTAGGTCACCTAAACCGGCAAGTCCGGAAAAGGTTTCCGCTGCTCCACCCATTGCGCTACCTAACCTTGCTAATTCGGCTAAACCTCTTGTAACCACAGCTGCTCTTGTATTGTCTCCGGTTCCTAAGCCGGTTGTCATTCCAACTGCTAACGCAAGAACGTTCTTGAATGCTCCTCCTAATTCGCAGCCAATTACATCCGAGCTTGTATAGACCCTGAATGTCTCTGTTGAGAAAACTTGGAATGCCTGAGCACGTAAAGATTCATTTTCCGTTGCTACTACCGCTGCTGTGGCATCTCCAGCAAGAACTTCGGCAGCTAAATTTGGTCCTGTTAACACTCCGCTAGGTCTACCGGGTGACTCAGATGCTATGACTTGTGTCATTGTTAAATTAGTTTCTTGTTCGAGTCCCTTTGTGAGACTGATAACTGGGGTGCTTGTTTTTGATAGTGGCAGTAACTTTCGGAGAACATCTCTAAAACTCTGCGATGGAATAGCCACCAAAATAATATCTGCATTATTCACTACTTCTTCTAGATCCACTGAAGCGTGCAACTGTGGATGAAGTTTACTTTTGCCCAGATACCTGATGTTTCTATTCTTTTGGCTTATTGATTTGGCGACTATCGGATCTCGACACCACAGTTTTGTCGGCAGGTTATGAGATACTAGATGGGCAACTGTTGTCCCCCAGCTACCGCCGCCTACAACTGCTACTTGAAATGTCACGCTTGCATCGTAGCGCTAGAATTTACGGGAAATGCCTATAGATTGCATTAGCGAAGTATTTTATGACTGATAAAGCTGTACTGATCCCTATTAAAGATTTTGAGTCCGCAAAAGTTCGCCTGTCTACGGTATTGGATTCGAATGCTCGAGCAGATTTAGCTAAGGAGTTAGCTACTTTGGTCGTTTCGGCTTGTCTAGAAAATCCTGTATTTATTGCTTGTGAGAATGATGCTGTTGAATCCTGGGCTCGTGATTTAGGGGCAGAAATTCTCCGTAATCCATCTGAAGGACTCAATGAAGCAGTGGATTTTGGCTTTCGCAGCTTGAGCGGAAAAGGTTTTGAGAGTGTTTTAATAACCCATGGAGACTTGGTCTATCCAGCGGGGCTTCTGTCCTTGTTTGATTTGGAAGAGATAGTCATTGTTCCTGACACCGAATTAAATGGCACAAATGTTCTTGTATTGCCAACAAATATCGATTTTCAATTCAGCTATGGACCTAACTCGTATATGCGTCACTTGAAGTCTGCAACCATGTTGGAAGCAGAGGTTCTCGTAGTAACAGATTCACCTTTTTCGTTTGATATTGATGACCCTGATGATCTTCATCATGTTCTTTAGTCGCTCTTTTCTGGGTCTAGAATAAGGATGTGGTTACCAAAAATCTTGAAGTCCCTAAAAGAGCGTTAGCTATTGGCGCTCACCCTGATGATATTGAATTTGGAGCTGGCGCTACTCTCGCAAAATGGTCTGATCATGGTTGTGAGGTAAGTTTGTTGATCTGCACTGACGGATCAAAGGGTACTTGGAATCCCGATATTGATAAGGGTGAACTGATTGCCAAAAGGAAAAGTGAGCAAATGTTAGCAGCTGCGGAGCTTAAAGCGACCGGCAAAGTCGCTTTCCTGGGTGAGGTTGATGGTGAGCTTGGAATCAGCGAAAATTTGCGTAAACGTTTGACACTCTTCATACGAAATTTGCGACCTAATGTTGTGCTTACTCATGATCCTTGGAAAATGTATAGACTCCATCCGGATCATAGAAACGTTGGTTATTTGGTTCTAGATGCAATTGTCGCAGCTCGAGATCCACTTTTTTTTCCCGAGCAGGATGCAGCTCCTCATAGACCAGACGAGCTTCTTCTGTTCGAAGCTGAATTTGAAGATCACTTCGAGCAATGCGAAGGTTACGAAAATAATAAGTTGAATGCTCTTCTTTGCCATCAAAGCCAGTTGGAATCAACTATGGGGATAGGTCCGGAAAGTATTGATGTCGATACAGCTACTTTTAAGAAACATGAATTATCTAAATTAGATTGCAGCTATGCGGGAGAAGAATTTTCGTTAGCTGAGGGGTACAAAAGGCTTTCTGAACTCTAACACTTAGCGGTTTATGATGAAGATGCCTGATCGCACTTTTGGTTCAAAGTATGTTGATTTTGGTGGAAGTGTTTTTTTTCTATTAATGATTGCTTGAAGTTGATCCATGCTGACGGGATGTAGAGCGAATGCGACTCCCCCCTCACTTTGAGTGATTGACTCTAGATAAGCTAATGGGATTGTGCCGGGCAGATAGTGAAGTCTCCCATCTGACCCTCCTTCATCGACTGCAAGGATGGGGTGCAATATCCGCTTTTGCAGAATTACGGCGTCTAATTCTGATGGGTGTATGCGTTGTGGGGAAAGCTTGTACCAACTACCGTCAAGAAACATACTAAATTGACCTGCATACTCCGGTTCATACCCTTCTACATCTTTGACTGGTTCGATATGGAAGTCCATTTCTGCAATGCGTTCTGTCAAGCTTTTTGGCGTCAAATTATTTAGATCTGAAATATGCCTGTGGAAGGATCGGATTTTCAATTCATCAGCTGAGAATAATGCGCCTAGGATCTTGCCATAGCGTTCGCTTTTCCCAGAACGGTTCCAAACCGTGTTGCTTGCATTCATTCTGTGGTGGCCGTCCACTATAAAGGTGGTCTTATCTTGAAAGAGAATTAATAACTTATCTGCAATCTGGTCTGGTACTCGCCATATAGTTTGTTCTAGATTGTCTTCTCTGCAGAAGTCAAGAACGGGTTTGGGCTCCATAGCTTCTTGAATAAGAGCATTGACCTCTTCATCGTCATCATAGGCAAGCGCTACTGGCGAGGAATGTATCCCGATATTTTCCAAATGGTTTGCGAGATCATTAGCGCGAAATTCTCGTGTTCTTTCATGAGGGATAATCCGGCCGTCTTCGAATGCTTCAATTGAAATGTCACCAACGATAGCTGTTTGGTGGTGCCCCTCGTAAGTTAATCTATAGAGGTACAGTGCTGAATCAAGTGTCTCAGAATATGCTCCAGCAGCAAATAATCTTTCGAGAGCTTCATTGTTAGCGGCTGTTCTGCTCTCTTCTGGAACAGAAGATTTTGCACTGGTGACATGCAAGAAGACGTATGGATCCTCATCCATGAGTTTCTCTCTCTCGGCCCCGCGTAAGATGTCATATGCCGGTGAAACAACACGTTCAGCCCATTCAGGCTTTACCAATTTGGCTGAGACTTTATCTAGAAGTTTGGCTTTAGACACTCTTCGTCTTCCTTTGGTCTAGTAGCGAAACCCCGAGGACATTATCTAGTGAGAGCAAATTTTCATAAAGGTCTGGTGGAATTTTTCCAACGACTTCGATAGTCGACACAGCCGCATTTTTTCCTGCAAAAACTTTGTTGTCCATATATTGAACGTTTAGTTCAGCGGCTCGCAGGGATGATAAAACGGAGGCTAAGACTCCTACGCGGTCAAGGTGCCTAACTCTAACTTGTGAGGTGCCATCACCTGCTGGTGATTGGTTGACGCAATTTAGAGGTGAGCCTTGTTCAAAGCTTGTTATGGCAGCAAGGATCCCTTGCGATATCGCTTTACTGGCTTGAGTGGTAGATGCCCCAATGTGGTGACTACCGACAACCGATAGATTGCTAGCAACTTGTGAGTGGAAGCTGCCCTCTCCCTTTGATGGCTCATCTCTGAAGACGTCTAGGCCAGCTTTAAGGCCGCGCTGGTTGATCGCTTCAAGGAGTGCTTCTTCGTCAACTATCTCGCCACGGCTTGTGTTGATGAGGATTGCGTCATCCATAAAATGTTGAAGCAGATCTCGATTGATTAGTGCGTGTGTTCCATTGTTATATGGAACGTGCACTGAGACTATGTTGCTTTGAGAGACGAGCTCTTCTTTCGTGTCAACTAGTTTGATTCCGATTTGACGGATTTTTTGTTCGACTTGAGGCGTTCTTCCAGATTTTCTCTGACCTATGACATTTATTCCGAATGCCTTTGCTCTTTCGGCTACAGACAATCCGATATCACCTAACCCTATGATGCCCATTGTTTTGCCTTGCAGCCCTTCGGCTTTGGAATATAGTTTTTTATTCCATATCCCTTCTCTAAGATCAATTACTCCATCAGCTATTCGACGATCTATGGCAAGCAAGAGCCCGAATGTCAACTCGGCGACCGCTACTGCGTTTTTCCCTGGTATGTTGCAGACATAGATGCCTTGGCTTGATGCAGCTTCAACATCAATTGTGTCTGTTCCCGCACCTGCTCTAATGATTAACTCAAGTGAGTTCGCTTTTGATATGGTCTCCGCAACTACTCTTGTGCTTCGCACGACAAGGACTTCAACACCAGCCAGATGTTCATGCAAGTCATCTGAGGTGCAAGCGGGATTTAAGGTGACTTCATGCCCTAGATTTTCTAGGCCTGAAATTGCTGATGGGTGGACTTTATCGGCTATTAGAATTTTCATTTTTCTCCTTACCAAGCAAAGCGCCGGCGTTTGCGGACGTTTCGGTCAATAACTAGTTACAGTCTAATTGCTTTTTGATATTGATCGCTACAACAGTCGTCATGATTCACACTCGCGCTGTTTCATGAGTTAATGTAAGCACATATTCAAGGAGAAAAATGAGCGACGAACGCGAAAACCTGACATGGGAAAATTATGGAACGGCTGCTAGAGACCTGGCGAAAATAGTCGCAGATGATAATTACCAGCCCGATATTATTTTAGCTATCGCTCGAGGGGGTCTTTTTGTTGCTGGTTCGCTTGGCTACGCCTTATCTGTCAAGAATTTATATGTAATGAATGTTGAGTATTACACAGGCGTTGAAGAAAGATTAGATGTCCCTGTAGCTTTGCCCCCTTATCTTGATTCGATTGATCTTCGTAACGCTCGAGTGTTGATTGCTGATGATGTGGCCGATACGGGGGCCACTCTCGCGTATGTCCATGAATTCTGCAAGAGCGAGGTTGCTGACGTTAGGAGCGCTGTTCTTTATGAAAAGAGCCCTTCAATTATTAAATGTGAATATGTCTGGAAAAGGACTGATAATTGGATTAATTTTCCTTGGTCTACTGACGAGCCTCTATTACCACCATCTGATGGAAGAGCAATTATTCTTGATGCGTGACATCTGATTAGATTACTCATGGCGTAAATCGTTTCGTAGTATTCCTCTTCTCGCTAGCATGATGATGTATGGATTTTCTTATTGCTTCCTCAACGGAGGATCTCTGTGAATTATTAGCTGAGGACCCTACGCGCCAACTTCTGGCTGGAGGCACTGATTTCATGGTGGAGGTCAACTTTAGGCATCGTGATATTTCCGGAGTTATTGCCATTGACCGCATTGAAGAGCTTAAACAATGGAGGCACGATGGCGATTCTGTGCTTATCGGTTCCTGCGTTACTTATCGCGAAATTGAGCGTGGACCTCTATCTACGCTCATTCCGGCGCTTGCTCAGTCAGCAAGAACTATAGGATCACCCCAGATACGAAACGCTGGGACTATTGGAGGGAATCTTGCAACTGCGTCACCTGCTGGAGATATGATCCCTGTGTTGTTAGCATTAGGAGCTCTTGTTAATGTCAGAAGTAGATCTGGAGTCAGGCAACTACAGGTAGGTGAACTAATTACCGGTGTAAAAACCAATTCGCTTCGTGAAGATGAGTTTATTGAATCAGTTCGCGTTCCAGTGCTTAGCGGTCCGCAAGAGTTTCTAAAAGTGGGTCCTAGGAACGCTATGGTTATCTCTGTTACCTCTTTAGCGATGGTGACAGACATTGATAGAGAATATATCGGCATCGCATTAGGATCTGTCTCTGCTTCGCCATGCCGGTCCACGGATGCTGAGCATTTTATTTCTGAGAATATTGATTGGAACAACATGACAGTTCAATCTGGAGCTATCGAGAATTTTGAACGTTTAGTAAGAGAGTCTGCTAGCCCCATAGATGACCACAGAAGTTCCAGTGCATATCGAACCCATACCATTGGTGTACTAGGTCGACGTGCTTTGTTGAGAATATTTAGATTGGAGGACTGATGGGTATTCCACAGGAATCTAGCCAGTACGAACTAACTGTAAATGACTCTAAATATGTGATTTCCGGTTCTTGGCTTGGGGAAAGTTTACTTTATGTACTTAGAGAGAGGTTAGGTCTATATGGATCAAAAAATGCTTGCGAGCAAGGCGAATGTGGTTCGTGCTCTGTAATGATGGACGATGTTTTAGTGTGTTCTTGTTTAGTTCTTGCTGCCAACGCTGAAGGTCGAACAATCAAGACGATCGAATCTGTTGCTGATGGAAGTGACCTCTCAGATGTCCAAGAAGCATTCATTGATACTGGGGCAATACAATGTGGATTTTGCACACCAGGGCTGTTGGTAACAATTCATGATTTTCTAGACTCAAACCCAGAACCTGAAGAGTCTGAAATTAAGGAAGCCATTTCGGGGAACTTATGCAGATGCACAGGCTATGGACGCATTGTTGAGGCTGTTCAATTGGTTTCTATAAGACGATCAAATCGGGATACCTGATGTCGCTTCTTGAGGAGGGTATCGCATCGACTGCAGGGGTTGGAATATCTGCCACTAGACCAGATGGGAAAGAAAAGGCACGAGGTGATTTTCTATTCTCAAACGACCTAAGTGCAGAGGACATGCTTTGGGGTCAAACTTTACGGTCGCCATACCCCTCAGCAAAGATAAGGAAAATTGACTTTTCACAAGCCCTTGCAATAGAGGGTGTCCATGCAATCCTGACTGCTGATGATGTCCCCGGAGAGAACATATTCGGTTTAGAGCACCCTGATCAACCTGTTTTAGCCTTTGATATGGTTCGATATGTAGGGGAACCAGTTGCGATTGTGGCTGCAAACCATCCAGAAGTTGCTAAAAAAGCAGTTGATGCAATCTATGTGGATTATGAACAATTAGACCCGTTAGTCAACAGCCAAGAAGCGATCGAAGCTGGGCCTATTCATCCAGAGGGTAATGTAATACGTCATATGGTTATAAACCATGGCGACCCTGATGCTAACGGGAATATCACCGTTGAAGGCGAGTACGAGGTTGGGATGCAAGATCAAGCATTTCTTGGGACTGAGTCAGGGATTGCTTTTCCCTCTGCTGATGGAGGGGTTGATCTGCACATATCAACACAATGGCTTCATTCTGATAGAGACCAAGTAGCGTCCGCACTAAATTTACCTGATGACCTTGTGAGAGTAACTCTCGCAGGTGTTGGAGGTGCTTTTGGAGGCAGGGAAGATGTTAGCATGCACGTGCATCTTTGCATGCTTGCGCTGTATACGGGGCGGCCAGTCAAAATGGTTTATGACCGTAATGAATCATTCCTTGGTCACGTGCATCGTCACCCTGCAAAAATATGGTTTCGTCATTCCGCAGATGAGTCAGGTGCGCTGGTTAAGGTCGAAGCTAAGGTGATCCTTGATGGAGGAGCGTATGCTTCTACGACGTCAGCTGTTTTAGCAAACGCATGTTGCTTTTCCGTAGGTCCTTATCGTGTTCCCAATGCTTTCATTGAAGGGTGGGGAGTGAGAACGAATAACCCACCGTGTGGGGCGATGCGAGGTTTCGGGAACGTCCAAACCTGTTTTGCTGCTGAGGCGCAGATGGACAAATTAGCTAGCGCTTTATCCATGGACCCAGTTGAGTTAAGACTACTAAACGCCCTCAAATCTGGCGATACTCTGATTACTGGTCAAAAGATTACTGGTACTGCTCCGGTTAAAGAAGTACTGACTTCTCTTTCAGAACATCCGATCCCCGACGGCGTTAAAGGTGATTTATTGGAATTACCGGGAGGAACAGGAAGAACAACTGATAATTCGCATGTGAAGCGAGGCATTGGGTACGCAGCTTCAATAAAGAACTTGATGTTCTCAGAGGGCTTTGATGATTTTTCTGAGGCACGTTGCATAGTGGTAGATGGAAAAGTATCGATTCAATCAGCGTGTGTTGAGGTTGGTCAAGGTTTCGTTACTCTAGTGAATCAAATCGTTGAAGAGACTCTTGGTGTGTCCGAAGCCGCTATTCTTCCAGTGGATACTTCAATAGGTTCTGCAGGTTCAACGTCGGCTAGCAGGCAAACTTGGATGTCTGGCGGGGCGGTTTTGAAAGCGTGCGAGGCAGTGGTAGACGCATTGGTATTGGAATTGCAGAAAGAGATTGGCGTTGAGTATGAAAGAGTTGGATTGAATCTGGTTCCAAAAGATAGCTCGGATTCAATTGCGATTGCCGTTGCGCTGCGTGGCCGCAATTTTGATGAACATGTCACACATCGGCATTTGCCCACATTTCCTCTTGATCATAATGGGCAAGGAAATGCGCATGTTTCATTTGCCTTTGCAGCTCACAGGGCTGTGGTTGACGTAGACCAGGAATTAGGTTTAGTGCGCGTCGTTGAAATCGCTACTTCTCAGGATGTTGGACGAATTTTGAATCCCGTTCAAGCTAGAGGTCAAATTGAGGGAGGAGTAACTCAGGGATTAGGTCTTGCCTTACTTGAAGAGCTTGTTCTTACCGATGGCAAAATAGCTAATGCTAATTTCACTGATTACCTGCTTCCCACAGCGATGGACACTCCCCCGATTGAGATCGCCGCGTTTATTGAACAACCTGAACCCGGTGCTCCATTTGGGGCTAAAGGTATTGGCGAGCCTCCTGTCATCTCGTCCACTCCGGCTATTGTCGCTGCAATTCGGGATGCTACTGGATTTGAACTCAATCGGGTGCCCGTTAAGCCAGAAGATATAGCCCTTAATGGGTTATAAAACTATCGGCGTTTCCCTAGGTTAAAAACCAAAAGAAATGTAGAATTCCATGGTGGGCATGCTTTATGTAAACAGCGAGCGCCTGTGGGGGCGAATAAATGATTTAGCGCAAGTTGGGGCTATTGATGGGACAATGGGGTGTTCTCGACTTGCGTTGACTGATGATGATGCTGAAGGAAGACGTCTTGTGATCACTTGGATGCAGGACTTAGGCATGGATATCACAATTGATGGGATCGGCAATGTAGTAGGTACGTGGTACGGTCCGGATACGGATCGGGATCTACCTGCAGTTATGACGGGAAGCCATATTGATACAGTCAAAACAGGAGGGCGATTTGATGGCAATTTAGGTGTTCTCGCTGGATTGGAAGTAATTGAAACGATTGCAGAGCATGGTCTCTCCCCTGTACATCCAATCTCGGTTGGTTTTTTTACAGGAGAAGAGGGCTCACGTTACGCCCCTGACATGTTGGGAAGTCTTGTCTATGTTGGTGGTCTTGGGCTTGAATCAGCCCTTGAAATTAGTGGCATTGACGGCACGAAAGTCGGAGAAGAACTCGCCAGAATTGATTTTCGTGGCCAAGCTCCATGTCCGGGTCCTATTCCGAAAGCCTTCATAGAATTACATATTGAGCAGGGGCCGATTCTAGAAGCGGAAAATATTTCGATAGGGGCGGTTGATAGTGTTCAGGGAATAAGTTGGACACAGATTAGCATTGAGGGACAATCCAACCATGCTGGTACTACTCCCATGCACATGCGGCATGATGCAGGTTGGGTTGCAGGAGAGATCACATCTTACGTTCGTCGCTTAGTTAACGAGGTTGGCGGTAATCAAGTAGGGACGGTTGGGAAAATTGACCTTGTCCCCAATCTTGTAAATGTGGTCGCATCAAAGGCTACGTTGACCGTTGATCTTCGCAACACTGATGACGAGATCCTCAAGGAAGCTGAGCTAGAGCTTGCGAATTTCTGCGATAACTTGAGCTCTCAAGAAGAAGTTCTGATTCATCGAGAGGTCTTGGCACGTTTTGAACCTGTTGCGTTTGATGATGCGTTGGTCGGTGACGTCATACGCTTCTCTGAGTTATTAGGCATATCGGTTAAGCAAATGACTTCAGGCGCTGGTCATGATGCTCAGATGTTCGCGAGGGTTTGTCCAGCAGCAATGATTTTTGTTCCTAGCGAAAATGGCTTATCCCATAACCCCGCTGAATTTACATCTCAAAGAGAGGTTGAGGATGGTAGTAATGTGTTGCTTCAAATGATGGCTGAACTTTCCGGAGTTAGCCATGGCTGAGAGAAGTTTGCGGGTAGCCGCTGCTCAAATGGGACCAATTGGTAAAGATGATTCCAAGTCGGCAGTTGTTGACAGGCTTATTGCCCTTCTCGATCTCGCGTCGGAGGAGAATGTACAGCTGGTTGTTTACCCAGAGTTGACGCTTACCACCTTTTTCCCTAGATGGTTCGTTGAGAATGAGAATGATCTGGAATTGGAGTCTTTTTTTGAGACCAGTATGCCAAGTCCTGAAATTGAACCGCTCTTTTTAAAAGCGAAAGAATTAGGGATTGGGTTTTGCCTAGGTTACGCCGAACTTACTGAGGAAGGCGAAAGATACAATACACAAATTTTAGTCGACAACCTTGGGAGCATTGTCGGAAAGTATCGGAAAGTGCATCTTCCCGGACATGAAGAACATGAACCATGGAGGAAATTTCAGCACCTTGAGAGACGTTATTTCCAAGCTGGTGACTCTTTCCCAACCTGGCGAGCTTTTGGAGGAATTGTGGGCATGGCGATTTGCAATGACCGTCGTTGGTCAGAGACCTACCGTTCGCTTGCTCTTGGCGGAGCTGAATTGATCTTGATTGGCTACAACACGCCGATCCACTATGCACCCGACCCTTCACAAGACAAGCTGGCTTCCTTCCATAGCCGTTTAGTGATGCAATCAGGTGCTTACCAGAATGGATGCTATGTGATTGGCGTTGCAAAGGGCGGGGTGGAGGAAGGCGTCGAGTCGTTATCTGATTCATGTATTATTGGTCCGAGCGGTGAAATTCTAGCGGAAGCTAAAACTGATGGGGATGAGTTGGTTATCGCTGATATTGATTTAGATATCTGCAAGAATTATAAACAAACGTTATTTGATTTTGCTCGTTACCGAAGACCTGAAACATACGGGGCTATTACAAACCAGACAGGGGCTATTCCTCCGGAAGAATTATGACTACTTTTGAACTAAATGGAGAAGAGGTTACGGTGCTCGGTGAGCACCCGCACTTGTTGGCGGCGTTAAGAGATGAATTGGGTATTCTGTCTGCAAAAGATGGATGTTCACCGTCTGGTCAATGTGGGTGTTGCACGGTCATTATGGATGGAAAGGCTAGAATTTCCTGCCAGCTTTCCGCTGAGCGAGCAAATGGAGCAACTATTCAAACTCTAGAGGGTCTGGACTCAGAGGAAATTGACAAAATGGGACAAGCTTTTGCAGCATGTGGCGCTTTGCAGTGTGGGTTTTGTACTCCAGGAATTATGATCAGGACCAAGGTACTCGTTGACAAGAAGGGGCCTGAACTTGAAAGAGAGTACGCTGCGCGTCATTTAGGTGCTCATTTATGTAGATGCACTGGATACGTCAAAATTCTTGATGCTGTTGAAGCATTAGCTAAAGGGGAAGTACCCGAAGAGGAGCATAGTGCGGCGATAGGAAGCAGATTGCCTAAATATGAGGCTGAAGACCTTGCTGTTGGTCGTCGCCCATTTATTGACGACATTCAGGTTGAGGGTCTTTTGCATGGTGCGTTTCTCCTCAGCGAGCATGCTCGTGCCGATGTTATCTCAATTGATGCTTCCGACGCGGAGAGCTTAGATGGGGTTATTCGGGTTATTACTGCCGCAGATGTTCCTGGTGAGCTTCGTGTGGGGCTAATCCATAAGGACTGGCCAGTCTTTATTCCTATAGGTGGCAGAACTAGCTATTTAGGTGACGTGATAGCAATGGTTGTTGCCGAGACACGCGAGGTAGCTCGAGCTGCTCGTGAATTGATTCGAGTTGAATACGATGTCCTTCCCCCTATCACAAACCCTCTTGAGGCGATTACGAGCGCTGAAGATGCTGTGTGGGAATTAGACGGCAATGTTCTCTCAACCTCTCGTTACAAACGGGGGTGCCCAGAAGATGCATGGAGCGATTGTGCTCACATCGTTAACGAGACTTTTCAGACTCAACGTGTTGACCATGCCTTTCTTGAGCCTGAGTCTACATTAGCTACTCTGACACCTGACGGTCATTTATATGTGTATAGCGGTGGGCAAGGTATTTGGGATGATAGAAACGATATTTCACGAGTTCTTGATATCGGAACAGATGATGTGACGGTTGAGCTTATATCCAATGGTGGGGCCTTCGGTGGCAAAGAGGATATGTCGAATCAGGCACAGACGGCGCTGGCAGCGTGGCTATTGAAAAGGCCTGTAAAGACTACTCTGAGTCGTGAAGAGTCGTTCCTCATTCATACGAAACGTCACCCTATCCGTCTTGAATACAAGATAGGTTGTGATGAGAATGGAGAGCTCTTGGCTTTATCCGCAAAGATGGTGGGAGACTCCGGACCCTATGCTTCCGTTGGAATGAAAGTTCTTGAGCGAGCGGCGGGTCATGCCTCTGGACCGTATGTAATTCCCAATATTGAGGTTGAAGCAATCGCCGCTAGAACAAACAATTCAGTTTGTGGCGCATTTCGTGGATTTGGAGCTAACCAAGCTCAATTTGCGATGGAAGGCGTGATGGATAGATTGGCTGCAATGGTTGGAATTTCTGGTTGGGAAATCCGATCGAGGAACGTCGTTACACCAGGTGCAGTTTGGGGACCGGGTCAGATAATGGACGATGGTTGCTTGGGCGCGAGGGAATGTTTGGATGCTATTAAGCCTGCATATCTTGAGGCGATTGAGCAAGGTAAAGCTGTAGGTTTAGGTTTGGGTCTGAAGAATTCTGGGCTGGGTAATGGGTTCAAGGAAGTAGCTAAGGCAGTGGTTCATTTTACCGATTCCGATCGGATTGAAGTCCGCCATTGTTGGACTGAGATGGGTCAGGGCGTCCACACCGTAGCGTTGCAAGTAGCATCAGAGGAACTTGGAGTTGAGGCAGACCGTATTGACGTTTTGGTTGATACTTCAAGAGAATTAGGGGCAGGGCAAACAACGGGAAGTCGTGGAACATTAATGGGTGCTGGAGCTGTCGCTGATGCTTGCAAGAAAGCACTTGAAGGTGGTTGTCAGGTCGGCGTTGATTACGAGGGTGAATACAGAGTTGATTGGACGAACTCGTTGAGCGAGGATGTGGAAAATCCGATAATTCATTCGACATTTGGATACGCCTCTCAAGTAGTGATTATTGATGAGAAGACTGGGAAGATTGAGAAGGTTGTTGCTGCGCATGATGTGGGTAAAGCAATAAATCCGCTTCTATGTGAGGGGCAAATTGAAGGAGCTGTTCACATGGGTCTTGGGTACGCACTGTCCGAAGGCTTTCCTTGCGATGAAGTTGGCCAACCAAAGAACCTCACTCTCAAAAGCTTAAGTATTATCCGACCGAAAGATATGCCGGATGTGGAAGTTATCCTCGTTGAGTCGCCACAGCCTAATTCTCCCTATGGGATAAAGGGAGTGGGAGAGATAGGCCTTGTCCCTACTGCAGGCGCTGTTGCAGCTGCGCTAAATGCTTTAGATGGTATATGGAGAAATGAATTGCCTATGGAAGACGAGTCTAATCGTGAGCGGGCAGAGGCATGGACTTGAATGCAAACCAAACTTTTGGTCTAGTCTGCGCTCACCACCACCTCTATTCATCATTAGCTCGTGGAATGCCATCGCCCGATAAAGTTCCAGCTTCTTTTGGAGATATTCTAAAGTCGGTTTGGTGGAAACTTGACAAAGCACTAGATCTCGAGACTATCGAATGGTCTGCGAAATTAGGCGCTCTTGAAGCTCTAGAGAGAGGGACGACTTGCATAATTGATCATCACGAGTCCCCTAACGCTATCGAAGGATCATTATCCGTTATTCAGAACGCTTGCCATGAGCTTGGGGTGCGAGTCAATACTTGTTACGGGGTAACTGATAGAAATTCAAATGATTTTTCTACCAATATGCCTATGACTGAAGAAGCCAGACGTGGACTAGAGGAGAATAGGAGATTTCTTAAAGAGGGTGGCGTGGGCATGGTTGGTATACATGCAGCTTTTACTTGCTCTGATGAGACACTAAATTCTGCAGCACAGCTTTCACTTGATATGGGTGTAGGTGTTCATGTTCATGTGGCTGAAGGTGACTTAGATTCGATTTCGTGGAGTCGGCTGCGGCAGTATGCTTCTGATGATTGGCTTCTTGTCCATGGGGTTCTTCTTCCTGATAATCATCAACTTCGCGGAGTAATTATTCATAACCCGAGATCAAATATGAATAACGGTGTAGGGTACGCTGAACCGACACGGTTTCAGAACTTAGTTGGGTTGGGAACCGATGGTATAGGTGCCGATATGCTTGAGGAGTTTCGTATTGGATATGCGAGACTACGAGAATTTAATGTTGAGGAGTCGCCTGAAACAGTCTGGAAGATGCTTGAAGTGAATACTTCTTTATTTCCGGAGTGCCGTAAGGATAAAGTCACGTGGTCATATGGAGAAATGGACCCATGGCATCTTGCTTTTACTAGTGGTATTCGACCTGTTGATATAGAAATTGACGGAAAGCCTATAATGAAAAGCGGCGAATTTCTTGAGATTGATTCAGCTGAAATACGAGCGAAGGCTGGTGAAGCAGCAAAAAGACTCTTTAACAAAATGAGGGAGCTATTATGACACAACCTGTTGGTCTTTATTTGCAGGACGCGCATTCGATTGAAGAAGCTATCGGCTTTGCTCAAGCAGCTGAAGCGAAGGGATTCGAGTCTGTGTGGCAAGCCGATTCAAGACTTGTGCGCGAGTGCTGCGTTCCTATGGCAGCGTTTGCTGCGAAGACAACGAATGTTAAAATCGGTAGCGGAGTTATTGACTGCTGGACAAGAAATCCGGCACGAATCGCTTCAACATTTTCAACCCTTGATGACTTAGCACCTGGAAGAATTATTCTCGGTATTGGAGCATGGTGGGATCCGTTAGCTTCAAAAGTAGGGGTTGATCGTAAAAGGCCACTTGGAGTTATGCGGGAAGTTGTTGAGTCAGTGCGTGCGTTACTGCGTTGCGATGGACCTGTCACGTATCAAGGCGGTTATGTTCAACTTGATGGCGTTGAGCTAGATTACATTCATCAAGACCGTGTTGCTAAAGACGTCCCGATCTACATTGGCGCAACTGGTATGAAAATGATGGAATTAACCGGAAAGATTGGTGATGGTGTTGTCTTAAACTATATGGTTGAGCCAGCGTATAACCTGAGAGCAATGGAGGCACTGGAGAAGGGTGCCCATTCTGTTGGTAGAGATCTTGACGATATTGATCGACCACAGCTTATTGTTTGCTCCGTTGATGAGGATCGCCAGGCAGCCCTTGATGCAGCTAGATTGCTTTTAACGCAATATCTTGGTCAACAGCCCCACATCATGGCGGCAAGTGGGGTGAGCGCTGAGTTACTAAATGAAATTCATCAGGTTTTGTCTTGGCCTGCTACTAATGAAGAAGTAAAGGCGGCTTCCAAACTGGTTCCAGATGATGTCGTTCAACGCTGCACAGCATCGGGGACCCCGGATGAGGCGAAGGCCAAAGTGAAAGAATACCTTGATGCCGGTTGCACCTCCCCTATTCTTTATCCTTTGGGACCTGATGTTCAGTTAATGATTGATTCCTTTTCGGACTGGAAACCGTAGAAATTAAATATCCATATCGCACTTGTCTAGGGTGTGCAGTAGTGTCCGTTTATGGCATTAAACGATAGTGAACTAAGTCGTCTTGATAGTTACGGACTAGCGGAAGTAATCCGGTCGGGTGATATATCACCCGTGGAAGCGGTCCAAGCTTCTGTTGACCGTATCGAAAAACTAGACGGAGAATTAAATGCAGTGGTGACTGAGCGATTTGAGAGAGCTCTTGACGACGCTGCTGGCGATATACCTGATGGGCCCTTTAAAGGAGTGCCTTTCATATTAAAAGATCTTTGGACGTCGAGTGCTGATGAACCAATGCATCTTGGGAATAAGGCTTTAAAGGAAATCAACTATGTTTCTCCTGTGGAGTCTGATTTAGCGAGAAGGTATCGGGAGGCAGGTTTTATTGTCGTTGGTAGATCTAATACTCCAGAGTTTGGACTTGTCGGAACGACTGAACCTGAATCTTATGGCCCCTCTCGTAATCCTTGGAACACTGACTATGGCACTGGAGGGTCTAGCGGAGGAGCAGCTGCTGCTGTAGCGTCTGGAATGGTCCCATCAGCCAATGCCAGTGACGGTGGTGGGAGTATTCGTATTCCAGCAGCAATGTGTGGTCTTGTTGGCTTGAAACCAAGCCGTGGTCGTGTCCCTATGGGACCGATGCAGGAAGAATGGGGGCTCTCCATACAACATGTGGTTTGCCACTCTATGAGAGATGCAGCTGGCATACTTGATGCAACCGCAATTCCGACAATGGGTGATGGTGTAGTTGCTCCAAATCATGGGCAACCCTACATCGATCAAGTTGGCGCCATCCCTGGCAAGTTAAGAATTGGGATATGGAATGAATCTCCTCGAGAAGATCTAGAGATCCACCCTGATTGTCAACGTTTAACTAGGGACGCTGGCGAATTACTTGAGAAGCTAGGACATATCGTTGAAGAAGCTCATCCTACTGTTCTTGACGACCCTGCTATTGGTGGACGCTTCAGCGCTATCTGGATGGCAGGAGCAAACCTAACGCTTAAAAATCTTTCGAAACTTTTACAGCGTGAAGTGACTGTTGATGATGTCGAAATCGGAACTTGGTTAATGGCGCAGGTCGGGGCGAAAACGTCGGGCTTAGAGGTGCTTCAGGCTCAAGCTGATATGGGCTCCATGCGTCGCTCGACTCTTGAATGGTGGGGAAATGGTTGGGATCTTTTACTAACTCCCACTACTCTTGTTCCTCCTCCTCTGGTTGGTGAACTTGTATCAACTGAAGATGAGCCAATGAGAAATTCACTCAGGTCAATTCCATATGCTGCTTTCACATCACCATTCAACGCTACTGGGCAGCCTGCTATTTCTTTGCCGACAGGGTTTTCTTCGGATGGCCTACCTATAGGTGTTCAACTGGTTGCAGCGTATGGGCGTGAAGATCTTCTGATCCAGGTTGGGTCGCAACTTGAGAGCGAGATTCAATGGGGCAATAAGCGAGCTCCAATACATGCCTGATGATCGGTGAGTTGTTATTGACTTCATCTGAGTCAAACCAATCATGTAAGATCGCATAATGGCGAAAAATGTTTTGGGAACTGAGCTTCAAGACTGTAGCCACGATCCTGTGACCGGATACTACCGAAATGGTTGCTGCGATACGGGTCCTGGAGATATGGGGGTCCATACGGTGTGCGCAATCATGACTGAGGAATTTCTTGCGTTCTCTAAAGAAGCTGGGAATGATCTCTCAACGCCAATGCCAGAATATAGTTTCTCTGGCTTGAAGCCAGGTGATCAGTGGTGTCTTTGCGCCTCTCGATGGCAGGAAGCTTTCTTAGCTGGAAAAGCTCCAAAAGTTCGCTTGGAGTCAACCCACATGGCGACTCTAGAGTGGGCAAGCCTCCAAGACCTGAAAGAGTACGAATTTCCTCAGCAATAGGCAAAAATAATTGGATTATCTCACCATTTGATTACCCCTGCTAGGTTTAGTATGTGCCAAGAACTGTTATACGAGGAGCTCGATACCCTGGGGATATAGCCTTTGAAGATGGGGTGATTACCGAACTTGGGGTTGTTGATCGAAAAGATGGCGATGTGGAGCTTCGATATGGTGACGTCATTATTACCCCTGGTTTGATTAACACGCATCATCATCTGTATCAGTGGATGACAAGAGGAGTTGCAACGGGGTGCAACCTTTTTGAGTGGCTCCAAACCCTCTATCCAGTTTGGAAGAGGATGAATGTAGATGATGTCTACTCGGCGGCGCTTGTTGGTCTCGGGGAATTAGCATTGAGTGGCTGTACTACTGCGTTTGATCATCATTACGTAGTCCCGGACGGTGATGATTCTGTTTTTGATGCAATCGTTGATGCAGCAAAACTCGTTGGAATACGAATTTTTCTCAGCAGAGGTTCAATGGATCTCGGGGAATCGAGTGGTGGTCTTCCGCCAGATAATTTAGTTGAGGAGCGAGATTCGATACTTACTTCGACAGAGCGAATCATTTCTGATCACCATGATGGGAATATGGTTAATGTTGTTGTCGCTCCTTGTAGCCCCTTTTCTGTGACTGAGGGTTTGATGATCGAGTCTGCTCTCCTCGCTCGAGAACATGGGCTTCGACTTCATACCCACCTTTGTGAAACTATTGATGAACAAGATCACTGCGTAGAACGGTTTGGGAAAAGACCGGCTGAGCAGTTATTTGAGTGGGGCTGGACTGGTAATGACGTTTGGTTCGCACATGGAATTCATTTTTCGGAGAAAGAAATTACATTACTCGGAGAGGAAGGAACTGGAGTAGCGCATTGTCCATCATCAAATGCCAGACTTGCTGCTGGCATGTGCCCCGTTTCTGACCTTCTGCAGGCGAATGTTCCAGTTGGTCTTGGAGTGGATGGGGTTGCCAGCAATGAAGTAGGTGGACTCTTCCCCGAGCTTCGACAGGCTCTGTATACAGCTCGCTTAAGGGAAATGCGTCCGGATGCATTAATGCCCAGAGACGTGCTCCGATTGGGGACATCCGGAGGAGCAAAGTGTTTAGGAGCGGCAAAATCAGGCGAATTAGCTGTCGGATTCAATGCAGATTTTGCAGTGTGGGATGCAGCTGACTTAGCTGGTGTTCGCGATCCGATTTCTGGCCTTATTTTGGGTCCTGATCGAAAGGTTCTTGACCTTTTCGTTGGCGGCAAGCAAGTAGCTAAGGACGGAGAGCTTCTCGGATTTAGTCTTTCTAACGCTCACAAATCGCTATCAAAACGCTCCACACGCTTGTGGGAATATAGCTAAAATCACAGTCATTATTGCTTGTTCCAAGAGATATTGCATAAATACAAGCGAATAAGGCGCTAACCTCATGCTATGGGAGGAATGTACGAAGACCTTAAAGGACCAGAAGTTCCGAGCGTATTATCGGAATCTTCAATAATCCTGCTTCCTGTGGGAGCTATTGAACAGCACGGACCGCATTTACCCATGTCTGTGGACCGTGTCATCGCTGAGGAGACTGCGAAAGTAATAGTTTCGAAATGCGGCGATGATTTGGATATTTGGCTACTTCCGACGCTTTCTGTTTCGAAATCAAATGAACATAACTGGTCCGAAGGAACGCTGTCGCTAAGATATGAAACTCTTATGGCGGTTTTGCATGACATTGGCGAGTCCCTGAGCAAAACCAAAGCTAAAAAATTAGTTTTGTTGAACGGTCATGGAGGAAATACAACATTGTTGAATACCGCCCTTCGTGAATTACGACTCAATTATTTGCTTGAAACTTTTTTGATACATCCGTCTCTACCCCCTGCTTACGGCGGATCATCAACTGAAGACGAACTAGGCATGGGAATACATGGTGGCAGGGACGAGACTTCAGTTTTCATGTTTTTGAGACCAGATTTAGTTGATTTGAGTAAAGCTGAACGAAGAGTTCCTGAAAGGCTTGCTGAGAATAAGCACGTGAAGTTTGGAGGTTCCGTTTCATTTGGCTGGTTATCAAATGATTTCCATGAGGACGGGTATATTGGTGACCCGACAGGGGCCTCACCTGAACTAGGTGAAAGACTATTTAACGCTGCAGTCGAGTCTCTTTGCGAAGCTTTGAGTGAGATCAAGTCCTTTAAGTTTAACGAGTAAATGATGAAACTAATTCGCGGAGGAACAGTCGTTAACGCCAACCATACTGGACGTTATGAGGTGCTGATAGTTGGCGAAAAAATAGCTGCGTTAATTGACCCTCATAGTGACATTTTAGATTCTGTAGAGAGCTGGGATTGCGAAGTAATAGATGCTTCGGAAAGATACGTGATCCCTGGAGGCGTAGATTCCCATGTACACCTTCAATTGCCCATGTCTGATGAGGCGACGTCAAGTGACACCTTTGAGTCTGGGACGCAAGCTGCAGCCTGGGGTGGAACTACTACTGTTATTGATTTCGCAGGGCAGATAAAAGGATCTGCTGTACCGGATGCGATAGAGTCTCGTCTGACTGAAGCTGAGGGGCAATGCTCAATTGACTATTCTCTTCACCTTTCGGTAGGTGATGTTCATAAACAATCGTTAATTGATATTCGAAATACTGTTGACTCAGGGGTTACAAGCTTTAAGTTATTTATGGCATATCCGGATGCTTGGTATTCCGATGATGGTCAAATACTTCAGGTAATGCAATTAGCATCTGAAACAGGCGCCATGATTATGATGCACGCTGAAAACGGTATCGCAATTGACGTCTTGAGGGAGCAAGCTGCTACTCAAGGGAAACTAGGTTCAGTTTGGCATGGGCGAACACGTCCACCAGAACTAGAAGGAGAAGCAACTCACAGGGCTATACAGTTAGCTGTAGTTGCAGGAGCTCCACTGTATATCGTTCATTTGTCTTCATTGAATGCGTTAAAGGAAGTATCTCGGGCGCGTGATGAAGGCCGTAACGTGTTTGCTGAAACTTGCCCCCAATACCTGTATCTGACACTGGAAGAGCATCTGGACCAACCAGGTATTGACGGTCTAAGACATATTTGTTCTCCTCCTCTTCGTTCGTTGGAGGAGAAGCATCAAGATAGCTTATGGATGGGTCTTCGAACGGATGATTTATCTGTGGTCGCTACTGACCACTGTCCGTTCTGTGATGCGGAGAAACTCTTAGGGGTTGAAGATTTTAGGGATACGCCAAATGGCTTGGGAGTTATTGAACACCGCATGGATCTCCTATTTCAGGGAGTTCTAACAGGGGAAATTACTTTGCAGAGGTGGGTCGAGTTGTGTTCAACTACTCCAGCTCGTCTCTTTGGACTCCAAGGGAGAAAGGGCATTATTGCTCCGGGCGCTGATGCGGATATTGTGATATTTGATCCGAAAGCGGAACATGTCCTAGGGGCTAGTACCCACCATATGTCAATTGATTATTCTGTCTGGGAAGGTATCAAAGTTCAGGGTCAGTCAGAAAGCGTTATTAGTCGTGGTTCATTTGTAATTCGCGACCGGAACTTTGTTGGTAAGCCTGGGCATGGAGAATTCCTGAAACGATCTCTTCCGGAACCGTTACGTTAATCCGGAAGCAGGATCGATGCTATCTGGTCAAGGTATTTTTTGGGATCGGGCATATCAAACATTGGTATTAAGAATTCATCAACTTCGTTCTTGTCACAAATCTCTCTAATTTCTTCTCTGCACTCTGAAGCTGTCCCTTGGATTATGAATGGAGCTATCCATTGATCCTCAACATGACGAGCAGCTGATTCAAGCCCGCTACTCAGCGCAGAGCGAATCCTATCAACTTCCTCTGGTGTTATCCCTATACTTTCTTTAACTCTGGGTGGTGCGTCGACAAGCCTGTACGTCATATGTGGTCGGACGAACTCTAGGTCCTGTTCATCGGTAACGATAGCGGTTGAATAGCAGACCTTTGTTTTTCGGCTGTGTCTGATGTTCTGTATATATTCACCCAGTTCTGGCTTATAAATAAAATCCAACATAACGCCATCGGCTAATTCTCCGCCGAGGGCAAGCATCTTAGGTCCTCGCCCAGCGAGCCAGATCTCAATATCTTGACGTGTGTAGTCTATTTGTGCCGACTCTATCGATGCGATTAGTCCCTCATGAGAGACTCTCTCCCCTGTGAGAAGCTTGCGTGTGATCTCAATTGTGTCTCTTACGGCTGTTAAAGGTTTCTCTCTTTTGATTTCGAGTGGATCTAAAGTTAGTGAACCTCCTGCTCCTATGCCAAGAAATGCTCTTCCATTTGATAATTCATCTAGAGTCATTATCGCTGCGGCAGTTTGGGCAGGATGACGAGTATAAGGGTTTGTGATTCCTGGGCCTATTTCCATCTGGCTTGTCTCAAGTGCAATAGCAGTCATAACGATATGGACGTCCCTAGTTGCTAGCCCCTCGTCGTATACCCAACACCTCTGGTAGCCCAGATTTTCGGCATGTTTTACTATTTGCACTATTTCTTCGATTGGGCATTCTGGAATAACGTTTAAACTTATTTTCATCTTTAGGCCTCGAGTTCTTCCTCAAAAGATACACCTATTAGAAGCTGTTGAGAGTCAATTGCTTTCACTGCTTCGTGGAGTTCTTCTACTAGTTTGCCATTTTCTTCGCTAACTTTTGTTACTACAACGACCATCTCTGAATGTTGAGGGAGTTCTTTTAGGCTTCCTCTTTGTGAAAGAAGTACCTTTGCAGCTGAAGCTGGAGTCAGCCTTTGGTATGGTTCACATTCAGCTATTGCTGCCACTCGTAACGGCCTGTGGCATTGATCAGCTATTACTCTACCTAGTGCATCAGCGCCGATAACTGAGATCATTAGTGTCGTTTTTGATGGGATCACGGGTTCATAGTTTGCTGGGGCTTTAAACGGTTTCCTTCTAGATCCATCTGCCTCCACGACTATATGATCAACATATGGGAACCATGAATCACAGGTTTGTTTTTCAACACCTATAGCCTTTTCTCCCACTGTTTTTTCCCAGATCATTACTGTCTCATGGGTTTGGATTGATTGAATGGCTTTTGCATCAGGTTTCATGAGTGTTCGTAGGTTGTTGTTTTGGTCACACCCCATTTTTGTAGTAGATGTCAGAATAGTCCGTCCGTATAGCTGATTTCCAAGAGCATGGAGCAAAGTGGTCTTACCACCTCCCCCTACTAATGAAATAAGATGGTGATCTCCTGCTGTATCAAGTTTCAAATTTTTAGCAAGGTTTGTGAGGCTTATGATTTCAAGCACGAAAACACCGCCTCTAATACGCCTCCGCCTATGGATAGTGCTTTATCGGAGATATATTTCCAATTATCGGTTTGTCTAGGATCGATATCGCCTATTTTCATATTTTGTTTCGTCGTCACAAGTGGGTGTATCAAACCCCTAACTACCCCATCAAAAGGTGCTTTGATTGTCTCCTCTTCGATGGAGCCGAGGAGTTGATTTCTGACAACTGACTCTCCTATCTGAACATTCCATAGGGCTTTCCCATCTTTCGGCGAACGAAGAACACGTTCATCTCCCCTACCTTCTACTGGTTCCGGTCGGCCCGTATTCTCTATTGCTTTTCCATTTTTTATAGCTCTTCCTAAGAAATGCCCTCTTTTTGTTTCAATCACAAAGTCGCAATCATGGCCTGCGGTAAAGCCGGGTCCCAAGCCCACAACGATGCCGGCATCAGAAATCTTGGTATCAATATTTTTCTTGGCAAGGCGTCCGTCAATAACTATTGATGCATTTATTTTAGGAATTCCTTCATCTACCAGTACGGCGATGATTCCCTCTTTACTCTTTGTGAGTGCCTTTGATACAGAGTCAACTAACTGTACGGACATGTTCTCTATTTGGGTAGATTTTTCGTAGACCGCATTCGCTACCGCAACTGAGCGACGAACTGCGAGCGGTAATGGCAGTTCTGTAACCACAATCGGAAATCCGGAACGGTGAAGTCGAGCTACGACTCCAGTCGCTAGATCACCTCCTCCGCGGACAAGGCACAGTTCTTTACGGAAGATTGTCACCTGCGATTACCTCAGCCAAAATGGAAACTGCTATTTCTTCGGGGCTTTCAGCAGCTATTTCAATGCCAATAGGGGTTTCTATTCGCTCCAATTCATTCGTTCTCATACCTGACTCAATGAGCTGGTCTCTAACTACTTTCCAACGTTGGGTGCTACCCATTAAGCCAATATAAGCAGCAGGAGTCTCTACAATCAAGGGCAAGACTTTGGAATCAACTTCGGCATTTCTCGTAACTATGACAACTCTGGTGTGTTCATCAATTGGTTCCATTTGGATTGCTGTCGATAAATCACCCGTTAAGGTTTCGCCGTCACCCGTAAATGCAGAAATGATGTCTTCACGGTCATCCCAGACGATTACTCTGTACCCAAGCCAGCTCGATAGTTCCGAGACTGCTTTCCCGATATGTCCAGCTCCGAGTATGAAGATTGTTTTTTGTGGCATAAAAGGCTCCAAATAAATTGTGACATTCCCACCGCAGACGCCAGGGTCGCCTTGTGAAGGGTCGACTAATGCGTAGGTAAGTTGTCGGGATTTTTTCTCCTTAATTGATTCTTTCGCAGCGTGGATGACGCGAGACTCCATCTCGCCTCCCCCTATTGTCCCATAGGTTGAGCCATCATCATAAACGAGCATTTTTGCACCAGCTTTTCTGGGAACAGAGCGATCAGTTCCAATGACTGTACATAAAACAACTGGCTGCCTGAGTGAAATCCTAGTCAGTAGTTCTTCAAAGATTTTCATGCTGACCACAGTCTTCTTGCTTGCTTATGCAATGCGTCTCGGGCTTTATTTACATCAATGGAAAGGATTTCACTATCTTTCACCTGCCATGTTCCAGCAACCATAACGTCTGATACATGTTCACGGTTTCTCCATAGGATAATTTGTTCAAATATATTCTCGCTAGTTAACGGAGTTGGGAATCGGCTATCTATAAGTTGTAAGTCAGCTGAATAACCGGGCTCTAGTTTCCCGACGTCTTTAAGACCTAGAGCCTTTGCTCCACCTAATGTCGCCATTTCAAGCACTGTTGAGGCTGGCATAACTGCTGGGTCTTGCAACCTTGCTTTGTGTATAAGAAAAGCTCCACGCATAACTTCATAGAAGTCATTGATATAGCCGTCGCTACCTAAACCTACTGTGACTCCTGCGTTAAGCAATTCAGGAATAGGTGCTATTCCCCCACCAACTTCACAATTAGCGAGCGGCATATGGGTAACTTTTACGTCTGTATTTTTAATTATTCTTATTTCCTCTTCAGATAAGTGAACACATTGACTGGCGATGAAATTTGAGTTAGCTAGACCTAAATCCTCATACAATTCAAGAGGTCTTTTACCATGATTTTCTTCACACCATATACCTTCGTGTTCTCCCTCGTTACAATGCGCATGCACGGCTAAATTGCTCTGCTTTGCCAGAGAAAATGCCTCTGAAATGAATTCTTGAGAACAAGTAAAGGTTGTGTGAAGGCACATCATCGCCGAGATGAGTGGGTTACCGTGAGTTTCTTCGTGGAATAATAAATTCTCTTGAATTCCAAGTTGCCCAATTTCACTACCTGATCGTTCCGTAGCTTCAAAGCTCAAAATTCCTCGGATCCCTGCTAACATAACCTCATCTTTTTGGGTGTCTAGTCCACCCGGCAAAGTATTTGGGGCTTCAAGAATGTCGTAAAAAGTAGTAGTCCCCGATAAAAGCATTTCTGCGCACGCCCATTTAGTTGCCGCAGATAGCATCTCCTTATCAAGAGCATCTTCTACTTTTGGCCACCAATAATCGTTTAAAAATCCCCAGAAATCTTCAGGCGGGTTATGTACTGGTATTCCATGGGCTAGGACTCCGTACATATGCGTATGGGCGTTAACGAAACCAGGAAGCATGATCTTACCTGCTCCGTTGATGAGTTCGTCTTTAGGGTACTTCGCTTGCAACTGAAGATTTTCACCAATTTCTGTGATCTGCGTGTCTTGGACCCTAATACCGTGAGATCTCAGAGGTTTCTCTTGAGGATCAGTAATAAGCCAATCTGAGGTGATGATGGTCATGCTAGCGCTCCCCCATCGATTCTGATTGACTCTCCATTTATGTGTTGTGCTTCATCTGTAATTAAGTAGGAAATTAGTCCTGCCACGCTCTCTGGTTCGGAGAATTTATGTAGCGGACTTTGACGCAGAAGCAACTTTAGGTCTGGGTCTTCGATTTCAGGCATTTTTGTCATTTCTGTTTTGATACCGCCGGGATTTATGCAGTTTACTTGTAGTCCTTTTCCTCCATACTCAACTGCTAGGGATTTAGTTAGAGCTAGTACACCAGCTTTGCTTGCCGCATATGCCACGGAGTAAGGAATACCAGCGATGGCTGTTGTGGAGGAAACATTGACTATAGATCCGGATGTTTTCAGAAGGTGAGGAATTGCCTCTTTACAGACTAAGAATGTTCCTGTCAGATTAACTGCTAAAGTCCTCTCGAAGTCTTTCAATGAGTGTTCATGAGAGTGGCTCCAGAGTTGTATGCCGGCAATGTTTATAATTGCGTGAATCTCATCAAATTGCTTGACCATGTTAGAAATAGCTTCCGAGATCTGCATTTCATTTGAGACATCGCATTCTAGGCTAATGGTTTCAGATCCTAAGCTTTGACATTTTTCTCTGGTTTTCTCTAGTTCATCTTTCACTATGTCAATTAGAAAGAGTGATGCTCCCTCTGCCGCAAGGCGAAGTGCGGTTGCTCTTCCGATTCCTGTTGATGCTCCAGTGATGAAGATCGATTTGCCTTGATGCTGGCCCATGATGGCTTAAATTTCTGATTCTCTGATCTTTTGCCAGACGCGTTCAGGAGTGAATGGAATTTCATTGATTGCTACACCCGTTGCGTTGATTATCGCATTTCGAATTGCTGGGGCGACTCCATCTTTTGGTATCTCAGCGACAGCTTTAGCCCCAAAAGGACCAGAATCTTCCATAGTTTGAACTAGGAATACTTCAAAGTCTGGCATTTCATCAGCTCGGTATATCTTGTATGGCCCAAGACTGTCATTGATCATTCTCCCTGTTTCATCAAATGCGTATTCTTCGCAATGTGCATAGCCGAGAGCTTGGAGCATTCCGCCCTCGACTTGACCCGAAGCTGTGACGGGGTTGATTGCTACACCGCAGTCAACGGCCATAACAAGTTTGATGATTGTCACTTGTCCTGTATCTATGTCCATTTCTATTTCCGCGAATTGCGCTGCGAAAGGGGCGGGACATTCTGGTGATACGTAGGAAGCTGTTCCCATTATTTGCTCGTGGTCTTCTAAGTGAAATGCCTCCATAGCTATGTCTTCAATTGATACAGATGACCCATCTGGCGCTATTGCTTTTCGGTCACGTAATTCAATTGAACATGGCTCTTTGATATTCAGCATTTTTGCTGCACGCTCTTTAATTCTTTCTCTAACTTTTTCAGCGGCGAGTTTTGCGGCTGTTCCTGAAATATAGGTTGTACTGGATGCGTATGCTCCAGTGTCAAACGGGGTCATGTCTGTATCCGATGAGTAGACTTGGATGTCGCTTAAGGGAACCCCTAGAACTTCTGCCGCTATTTGTCCGAGTACGGTATCCGCTCCAGTTCCGAGATCGGTTGCTCCGACAAGCATGTTAAAGGATCCATCATCATTGATCTTGATACTGCATCCGCCCATGTCTAGGAATGGTATAGCTGTGCCATGCATGCAGAAGGCGAAACCTAAGCCCCGCCGGATATTAGGTCGGTCTTTCGGAGATACCCATTCGGGATCGTCCTTTCGGTGCCATTTTATTGACCTCTTACCCTGAGCGATACATTCTTCAATTCCATTTGAAGTTATTCTTGGATATTCATCTATGTCCTCTGGGTCTACTGCTCTTTCGCCAAGATGGGGAGCTATATTCAATTCATCACCCACTTTGACCCAGTTTTGTCGCTTGAATTCAATCGGGTCTTTGCCCAGAGAATGCGCGATATCTTCCATATGCGCTTCCAATGCAAATTCCGCTTGTGGGGCACCATATCCTCTGTATGCTCCAGCGACGGGTGTGTTGGTGTAGACGACATCGCAGTCAAATTTTTTGTTTTCGGCGTTGTATGAGGTTAAACCTCGAAGACCTGCAACTGTCTGGACAGTTTGTCCATGTGTTCCATATGGGCCTGTGTTTCCGATTAAACGAAGCTTTTGGGAGACGAGTTTTCCGCTATTTTCAACACCAGTTGTAAAGGTCAAGGTTTGGGGGTGTCGTGAGCGAGATGCAACGAACTCTTCGCTTCTATTGAGTTCGAGCTTTACTGGCCGCCGTGTTGCTATTGCGAGATGGGCAACTATGTCCTCAATGAGCATTTCTTGTTTCGCTCCGAAACCTCCACCTATTCTTGGCTTAATGACGCGTACGTCTTTGATGTCTCTTCCAATTAATGGTGCGAGCATACGTCTGACGTGGAACGGTACTTGTGTGGCAGTTCTAACAACCAGTCGTTCGTCGCTGTCTAGCCACGCTACAGAAATATGCGGCTCAATTGGAACCTGTTGCACCTGATGAACTTTGAATGTGTCTTCAAAGACGTGGTCAGCTTCTGTGGCTCCGTGTTCGACGTCTCCTCGCTCAGCTTCGATTCTCAAAACAATATTCCTGTCAGCATCATATATCTCTTCGGTGTCTTCCTCATCATGGATTACGGGAGAGTTGGGATCCATTGTTTCAATTTCATCAAGCACGTGAGGTAGGATTTCATATTCAACTTTGATGAGGTTTAATGCTGCTTGAGCAATCTCTTTTGTTTCTGCGGCTACAGCAGCAACTCGATCGCCCACATGTCTAACCTTGTTGTCGAAACTTACTTGGTCGTGAGGGTGGGGGTTAGGCCAGCTTTGGCCTCCGGAAGCGTACTTTACTCGTGGTGTATTCTTATAATGTATGACTGCGTGCACTCCAGGAAGTGCTACGGCTTTTGTGTCATCTATATCTATGATGTTTGCGTGAGCGTGAGGACTTCGAAGCACTTTTGCAATGAGTTGCCCTCTTTCTTCAAAATCATCGGTAAATGCCGGATTCCCTTTCACTAACCGAACAGCGTCCACCTTTACTTCTGGTTTGCCTACAACTGCCATTTCGGGAACATCTTTTGATGGAACGACTCTCGGCACAGCTGGAGAAGCATCTGGGCCGGCATCATCTGGGCTGACATCAACTGGATTCTTTCCATCCGTGAGAGGTGGGAGGTATACAGGGCCAAAAGGCTCGTTTGTTTCTCCTCGCATTAAAACTGCTGCGCGCATGACAGCTTCTACAGGCTTAACATATGCAGTTTCGCGGTCAAGAATTCCTGAGAGCATATCTCTTACTTGATGTTCTGTTGGGTTGGGGTCCCGATTGAGCAATTCCCATGTCCCCAGTATCATCGCTGGTGTTGAGTATCCAGATTGCATAGCGCCTGTAGCTACGAATGCTGCTTGGATTGGGTGCAGTTCAGGTTTATTAAACCATTCAACAGTTATAACATCATGGCCATGAATTTGGGCAGCCAGCATACAATCGGTACTGGTTAGCTTCCCATCTATTAAGACGGCACCTGCGCCTGTTTCGCCAGAGTCCGAGCCGTATCGAACGCTTATCATTCCGCGTCGACGCAGTAGCTGTAATAGTGTTTCGTGAAGTTCTACTTCCGTTTCTATTTGCACTTCGTTCAAGGAGAAGGAAATTTTCATGCTTTCATCTCCTCTTGAATGCGGGTGTAGAGAACAGATGCAAGATGTTTTCTGTAGTCACCCGAACCTCTGAAGTCACCTTGAGGGTTGAGATTTGCGATTTCGTCAGCTGTACTGACGAGGGTAGGAACTTCTGCTACGCCAGTGAACGAAACTTGAACGTTTCCCTTTGACTCTGAATATCCGATTGCAGAAATGATGGGTATATCCATTGGTGTCCGACCAACGGAATGGAAACATGTTTTTGAGTCGTCAGAAGGTTTATGGAATTTAACTGCAGTGATTATTCCCTGTGCGGATACGGAACCCAGGTATTCAGTGAGTGATACCCAATTTTTTTCGTGTATTTGAATTTCGGCGTTAAGGGCAAGTAACCCAGAAAGTAATATACTTTCGCCACTTCGATCAGCAATCGTCCCCCCGACAGTTGCTTGAGTTCGTAACGTTGATGGAAGTTCTTTGTTGCACAATTCGCGAAGTAAATGAGGAATTTCTTCGCTGTTAATTAAGTCAGAGAGCCGCGACATAGCTCCGATCCTTATTGAGGTTCCATTACCTTCATTTTCGGGAAAAATCCCTGTTAAGCCAACTGATTGCAAGTCAATGATCTCTGCTTCGCTTGATGGATTTGAAAGAACTGCAGGTATCACAAGAGTGCCGCCTCCTATGAGGACTGCATTCTTTTCGGATGCTAACTTTTGAGCTTCATCAAGGCTTTCAGGGCGGTGGTAAGCAAGTACGCTTGGCATACTAAACTCCTCTCTATTTGGCCCTTCCGGGGGTACGCCTCCGGTTGAGTTCAACTAAGTTGTGTTATAAATTTAGCCGTTAGTTTCTCAAGCGTCCACCGTTAGA
>Ga0208277_1000005_pt1 | contig 130921 bp, 108 predicted proteins | sample ETNtaG_5_FD_185782 | JGI IMG/M metagenome (GOLD analysis project Ga0208277, IMG submission 185782) | Marine microbial and viral communities from oxygen minimum zone, Eastern Pacific Ocean - ETNP201406SV205 (SPAdes) (version 2) | ecosystem: Environmental > Aquatic > Marine > Oceanic ...
AAAGGGGCTGCGGCAGGGTTGGCGCCTGCTTACTCCTTCTCCGCTTACGTCGCCGAAGTGGATGTTGATGTTGAAACAGGCTTGATTTCCTGCACCAATGTCTGGGCTGCCCACGATTGCGGAAAAGCCCTCAATCCTTTGGCCGTGAAAGGTCAAATCATCGGGTCTTGCCACATGGGACTTGGCCAAGTCCTGACTGAGAAAATGGTGTATGGGCGCACGGGCCACCTTCAAAACGCCAACCTTCTCGAATACAAAATCCCCTCCGTTCACGAGATGCCGCACGTTGAAGCCATCATCGTGGAATCCAGCGACCCAGAAGGGCCATTCGGAGCAAAAGAAGCAGGTGAAGGGCCGCTGCTCCCCATTCTTCCTGCCGTGGTCAATGCGGTCTATGATGCCATAGGTATCCGATTAAGGGATCTTCCGTTAACGCCAGACGTTGTTTATTCTGGCATTCAAAAGCATCTGAAGAAAAACGGTCTAGAAGAGCCCGAAGACATTGAGTCGCCTCGGTTGAGCCATGGCCCTCTGCAAGAGGTCTTGGTGGCACGTGGTGATGAACACCGAAAACGCGACCGATTGCGTCAACGAAGTGAAGATACCTCTGCCTATGTGAACGGTGTCTTGTTTGGCTTTGACCCGGACCGCCCCCTCTCTGAACAGGTTGAAGGTTGGCGAGAGGCTGATGAACCGCTCCCTGAGCAGTTGGCAGAACTCGGCTTTGCTGGTCGAGCGTGGCTCAAGAAAGAACAACGCCATATGGAGGATGATGCTTGATGTTGATGCCTCCATTCGAACTTTATCACCCGGCCAGTGTCAAGGAAGCGGTTGAACTCGCTGGGTCCCTCATGAAGCAAGGGGAAGCTTTTGATTGGGTCGCAGGTGGGACCGATGTCCTTCCAAATTACAAATGGCGCATCAATCCCAAACCCCACGTTATTTCACTGGCGGGCATTGATGAAGCCCACGCTCTTTCAGCAACAGAAATCGGGTGCATGGTGCCCCTTTCTTCCCTCACCGAGGAGAATGGTGTCCATTCTTTGCTGGCGGAAGCCGCAGCCAAAGTCGCCTCCTCTTTGATTCGAAAAAGCGCAACTGTGGGAGGAAACCTCTGCCTTGACACCCGATGTTTCTGGTACAACCAAAGCGAAGATTGGCGACGTTCCATCGATTGGTGTCACAAGGCCGATTGTGGGACCGGGGCAGACTGTCGGGTCATTCCCAATCAAAACACCCTTTGTGTGGCGACCTACCAGGGTGACCTCGCACCGAATTTCATGGTTTTGAATGCGAGCGTTGTGCTCATCGGACCCGAGGGTGAGCGAACCATGCCCTTGACCGAATTCTACGAACTTGATGGCATGAAGAAAAACGTGCTGCAAACGGGAGAATTCTTGCTGAAGGTTCAACTCCCAAAGGAGTCCATGAAACGAAAGGGATGTTATCAGAAACTTCGAGTCCGGGATTCGTGGGATTTTCCAGAAGCCGGTATAGCTGCCTCTTGGTTGCCCGGTGATGCCTCAACACTCCTGGTGGCGAGCACGGCCCTCGAATCCATCCCCCGAATCCATACGGAACAGGTTGAGAAACATCTTGCAGCGGGCGACCTTGACCCTGTTGGATTGGCCAAGATGGTTCAAAAATCCGTCAAACCGGTCAACAACACAGCGCTTCCTCCCCGGTACCGCCGATCGATGGTGAAGACACTTACCAAGCGAGCTCTGCTTGGAATTCTGGAATGAGGTGGGGACATGAAGCAACTTGGTGTCCTTCTTGCCGTTATGGTGCTCATGTGTTCATTCCCTGCGGCTCAAGCTCAAGACATGCAAGGGCCATCGTGGGAGATGGGTTGGGTCACGGATGTTGACCCGAAATACACCGTTGAACTTGAGGAAGACTGGGATTTGACTGGCGAACTCGTCATTTTTGTTTCCAACGAAGGGCCTGCGGCTTTGAACCTCGACTTGACATATGATTACGATGAGGACGGTCCGTTTTCATTTGATGGTCCGGAAAGCATCGAAGTGGCCGGAAACACCAACGACACGTTCACTGTATCCATCACGGGAGCCGAAGCTGACATCGTTCGGGCTTTTTCTCCTTCCTCAAGTATTGAGTTCAAGGTGGTCGGAGAAGAGAAAGTGGGAGATTCTACACTGCGAAATCAGGAACTTGAAGCCGACATAACCGTTCCCCGTATGTACCGGTTGGTGCCCGAAGCCATCCAGCCGACTGAGGATTTGTTTGCTGGCTCATGGGTTGAATTCACGCTGGAGGTGAGCAACCTTGGCAACACCCAAGACGCCATCACGACGGGTGAGGCGACGATTCGCAGTTGTCCTCATCTCAGCGTTTCGGGCTTGGACCAACTCGACAATACGGTCGTTCAAGTCACGAATGACAAAGGCGACAATAAGGCGGTTTTCACCCTTCGACTTGAAGCCAGTTCAAGTCATCAAGAGCGCACATGTGAAGTCACGCTTTCCGTGCAATCAGAGGGCGATAACGCTCAACGGTCAAGTGCGTTCAACGTGGCTGTTTCCGCACCATCGAATGAGGAAACGAACACACCGGACGAGGGCGAGGATGACGATGGTCCGATCGTATCAGAATCCTCCTCCCTGCCATGGCTTTCGATAACCGAGGTGCTCGTGGCTTTCTTCGTGGCCATGGTGGCGTTCCGCAGGGGCTCCTTGTGAGGGCAATTTCTCGGCTTAGAAGTGTAATTTTTGGGAAATTTCAAGGTATTCGTCAAACCCGCAACCGATGTACCGTACAAAGGAAACCACCGAATTCCCTTGCCCATTCTTGAGCAACTATTATGTGGGGAATGTGTCTCCGAAGGATGTAAATCTATGGTTTTCACCATAGCAAATGAGGTGAATGGATGGCTGAGGCGGAAAAGAGCGGTCTGAGCCTTGAAGCATGGCTCATGATTGGCCTTGTCGTTTCCGTGGCCCTCTCCACACTGGTCATTGCCATTGTATCGGCCGGTAAAACCACGGTGTTCTCCCCTTACGAAAACGGCGATGAGTACGAAGAACTCCAGCTTACCCTCATGCGTGAGAGTCTTGATGACTTTTCTGTGGCGAACACCATGTCCACGCCTATGCTGGTCAACGATTGGCAAAACCCACACCGCACCCTGCTGGTGATTGCAGCACCTGAGAAACCCTTTGATGCTGCAGAAGCCGCCGCCATCCATGACTTTGTCACCGAGCGTGCGGGCAAGGTCATCCTCGCCTCCAATTCAACCAACGCCCAACTCGTCGCTGAGGAGTTTGGCGTCAAGTACTTCGCCAACCCGGTGCGAGACGACATCAACACCGGGCGGTATTACGAAGTCACCAACGAGAACGACGAACGAATTTCCCCGGACACCAAGAAACTCTGGTCCGTAGCAAGCGTGACTCGAGACATCAGCACCATGGGCGACGAAAAGGCTGTTCCTTGTTCCGAGGACGATGTGCTTCAAGAGAACGTCAACAACTGCCGCATGCCGGTCTTGTTCCATCGCCCCACCGCCATTCAGGTGTTGGATGAGCAAGCCGACGAAGGGCGAGACGTCCACGTGCTCGCTGCTGCTTCTACCTCAGCAGAAATTGACGCTGGAAAGGGCGATTCTAACCCCACCCTGGGTGAGGGCGAGACTGGATTGATCATCCGCATCAATTACCCTGGCCAAACCGTACTCGATCAACGCTCCCTTGATTTGGGCGGCGATATCGGTGAAATCAGCGCCACAGGAAGCATTGTGTTCGTCTCTGACCATTCCGTGCTCGCCAACCACCTTTGGGACCAAGACTACGCTGAAGAAACGGGCAAGCAACAGTGCGACTCGGAACTCTACATTCAGTTTGGCCACATGTGCTGGGACATGGATTCTGAGGGGTTGAACAGCGGTCTTGGCGACACCACATGGCGTGGTAACGAGGCGTTTTTCACCGCGCTCATCAACGACATGATGGAATTTGACAACGATGAACTCTCGGCAACCATCGCTCGAAACACCGCTTCCTTCAACGTCGTCTTTGACGAGAGCCGCCACGTCTCGAGTACCCTCTCCATGCCGTTCACTGAAGCCATGGGCGCCATCGTCCTGCTCACCAGCGACGGGGTCCTCAAGTGGCTCATCATTCTCAACCTCTTTGCTCTTCTAGCCATCGCCATTATGGTGGTTCCAGAGAAAGAAAACTGGCGTCACGTCTTTGACTTGACCCGATTCAGGGAGCGTCCAACCAAATTGGACCCAACCCAATACCAACGGCGAACCCGAGAGGCCTTCCTCTCCAAGGTTCGCAACTTCAACGACCTGACGCGTGATGAGTTTGCGCGCAAGTCCCCTGCGGAAATCATGCAGATGATCCGCGAACCCCGATTGGTCGAACTGGTAAGTTCGAACCGTGACTACTCCAACGAAGAATTAAGGGAATTGATCCCGCAAATCCGTCGTTGGGGAAATTGAAACAAGGAGGATAAGACATGCAACCACCCGCCCCACCAGCAGCCCCGCCCGCGCCTGTTCCTGCAGCGCCCGCAGCACCTGTGGCTCCTGCTGCCCCTGCCGCACCAATGGCACCCGCAGCACCAGCCGCACCCGTTGCGCCTGCAGCACCGGCCGCTCCGGCCCAGCCGAAGCACCAGAGTACCCCCGAAGTCCGAGAACGCCTCAAGGCCGTCGGCGCGATTGCCCAGGCAATCTCCGCTGAAGTCCAAAAGGTCATCATCGGTAAGTCGCACGTTATCGACAACGTGTTGATCAACATCCTGTCCAACGGGAACCTTCTCTTCGAAGATTATCCCGGATTGGCAAAGACGTTGATGACCAACACCTTTGCCGATGCCCTTGGTTGCGACTTCAAGCGTGTTCAATTCACGCCTGACCTGCTTCCAGCTGACATCACCGGTACGAACATCTACGACGCAAAGAAGGGCGAATTTACGTTCAAGCCCGGTCCGTTGTTCTGCAATCTCCTCCTCGCTGACGAGATTAACCGTGCTCCTCCCAAGACCCAAGCAGCTCTGCTTGAGGCCATGCAAGAGAAGCAAGTGACCATCGGTACGGTTACGCACAAGTTGCCTGCCCCGTTCATCGTTATGGCCACTCAGAACCCTGTTGAACAGGAAGGTACCTACCCGCTCCCTGAAGCACAACTTGACCGTTTCATGTTCAAGATGTCCGTCGGCTACCCCGACCGTGCTGATGAGGACGAAATCCTCGCCCGCCGTATCGCACGTGGAAAAGACGCTGTTGACGTTGACGTCATCACCGACCCTGCCCGTGTGATCGCCATGCAACAAGCCTGTGAAGACGTCTACGTCGACCCTGCTCTCCGCATGTACATGGTTGAGGTTGTGTCCCGCACCCGTGAAGACCCACGTGTTCTCGTCGGCGCTTCCCCTCGTGGTTCGCAAGCCTTGCTCAAGACCTCCCGTGCAGCCGCTGCACTCCGAGGTCGTGATTTCGTCACCCCTGACGACGTGAAGGCCATTGCTGAACTCGCCATCGCCCACCGTATCATCTTGAAGCCTGAGCACCAAATCAAGGGCCTTGAATCCGGAGAAGTCATCCAGGCTATCCTCCGCGAGGTCCCTGTGCCTACGGTTTGAAGTTGAAACTTTACACAACGAGGTGAATCAAACATGTGGAGTCGTAAGTCAGCGATGCTTGGCAGCCTAGCTGTTGCCATGTACCTGCTTGGCTTGACGCTCCGAAACACCCAACTCGTCACGATTGCCGTGGTTATCTTCGTGTTCCTTACATGGGCTGCACTCCTTGGGAACCATGCGGATGTTGCATCGAGCGGTCGTCGTGCCGAAGAGTGGAGTGGAGAGGAAGGCGTTGCCTTGGGCAACGTCGTCGCCATGCGAAAGTTGTCCAGTGCTCGCATGTTTGAAGATGGAGAATTGAACGTAACGCTGCGAATGCAGAATACGTCTTCGCTTCCAAAGATTTTGGAAGTGCGTGACCGTGTTCCTGAAGTGATGCGCATCAAAGAAGGTGCGAACTACATTCTGATGGAACTCGGTCCTCGACGTGAGACCTTCATTGAGTACACCGTTGAATGCCCGCTTCGGGGCTTCTACAGCCTCGGGCCCGTCACGGTTCGAATCCAAGACGCCTTTGGGTTGTTCCACAAGGAAAAGGAATTGCATGTCTACAACGATTTCCTTGTGTTCCCGAAGATGGAAGACCTCAAAGAGACCTTCGTGAAATCTCGAGTACCAAAGATTTTCACCGGTGCTGTGAACATCCGACAACCCGGTCCGGGTTCGGAGTTTTACTCGCTTCGTGAGTACTTCGAAGGGGATTCATTCCGAGCCATCAACTGGTCTGCTTACGCACGCTCTGGCAAACTCATGGTCAACGAGCGTGAACGAGACGCGGTGTCCGACGTCATCATCATTGTTGACTCCAGAGCCGTGGCCGAAACCGGTCCAGTATCGCGTAATGCGCTGGTGTATTCCACTCGCGCAGCGGCCTCTTTGGCGAAGTATTTCCTTGGCCGTCGAGACTCTGTTGGCGTGATCGTTTACGGCGATGAAGTGGTCAGTGTCGACCGAGACACTGGCAAGAAGCAACTCTACGTGATTCTCACCAAGTTGGCTGGCGCCGTTGCCCGTGGAAACATCCCACTTCAAGTGGTGGTGAACCGCATTCTTCCGCACATCAACAAGGGAAGCCCAATCATCTTCTTGTCGAATCTGGAAGACGACCCAACCATCGTGAACGCTCTGAGAGACTTCCGAGCTCGCGACTTTGATGTGACCGTTCTTACGCCATCATCCCTCGAGTTTGAATTCGATGCCAAGCGCATTGACCGAACCGGCTACGAGGTCATGAAGACCGAACGCGACGTCGTTATTGGTGAACTTCGTGGACTTGGTGTGAACATCATGGACTGGGAGCCCGACATGTTGCTTTCAACCGCTCTTGCAGGAGCCCGTGGATTTTGAGGTGAAGTTATGACAATCAATCGACCTTCAGCCGACACGTCCCACCTGTACGATGGAAAGACGGTCCGTTCATCGGCTCCTTCCAGAAAGAAAGCTGCAGGCCAAGTTGGTTCGGGCAGTGCCATACCTGAAGACGCCATTCCCACCGTGGAAATTCCCAGCTTTATCGAAAGCCTACTGGGTGGCCCTCTCGTTCCGAAGATGAAATTCCTTCCTCCTGACAAGATGGTACAAAACCTTCAGATTGGCGTGTATGGCGTTCTTGTCGCTTTGGCTTTCTTGACCTACATCATCTCACCGCCTCAAGGGACCATCTGGTACATCCTCACCGGCAGTCTCGGTCTTGCAAACATTCTGCAGTTGACCATCATCGCCGGTGCAACGGTGCTTGGCTTCATGGGCACGTTCCGTCGAGATGCTCGCCTATCTCTTGGCAGCAATCTGTTGTTTATTCTCGCTATCCTTCGCTTTGCTTCATCGAAAACCTCCCTTTCCAACGACTTGTTTAATCTTCAAGGAAGCCCAACCATGCTCTCCGTGTTGGTGGTTGTTTACGCCGTGCTCCTCATCATGTACTTTGAATTGAGCAACGGAGTGATTCGTTATTCCATGCTCGACACGAGCATCCGAACCAACGAAGTTTACGTGATGAATCCAAAGAAGATCGTCTCCAAGTACCATCGCTCATTGATCATCAACCCTGTGTTGGCCACGCTCCTCGCTTGGTTCGTTCTCTCTGCGAACACCATTTTGCCGGCGATTGTCGGTGTGTTTTCGGGAGACACGGCACAACGCATGCGCGAATCGGTTGAACTGACATCCGTGTACGGTGTTGCCCTTGGGACGCTCTTTGTGTTCATCACGGTGGGTATTTTGTTTGGATTGAACTTGCCAACGCATCTCCAGCGGTTCCGAGAACGTCAAGCAGAGTGATCGGTGCCTTGCGCCACCAGGGGCATCATCTCGTCCAGCATGCGAGAGATGTCGACCCGCTTTGACAGCATGTGAATCGAAGTGGCCGATTGATAGAGTGGTGTCGCCTCTAAATTCTGCTGTTTATCGAGTTGTTCTTGCAGGTATGTGAGGTCCCGGCATCCGATAAACGACAGCATGGCTGGATAGTATTCGTAGTCCACCACTGAACATCGCTCTTTGATGAGTTGAACGCCAAGGTTGACTTCGTGTTGTAGGAAGACAAAGCGCCATTGGGTGTTGGTCGTTTCAAACGAGCAAATCCGAATGCCTTCTTCGCTAAGTGCTTGCAAGAGATCACTTAGCGCCAATGCAGCATCTTGGGAATACCGCACTTCGATATTGACGCAGGCCACACGAGGAATGCAGGCAATACCCTTGATGTTCGGTGTCGCCTCAATGTCCGGACCAATCACGGTTTTCATACCGCCATTTTTGTAACGAGTGAGGTGCCGTATCTCAATGGGAATGCCCAATTCGTAAACGGGTTCAACGGTGGCTGGATGAAGGATGGTTGCATCTGCGTTGGCAAATTCAATCGCTTCGCCGTAGCCGAGGTAAGGTATGGGTGAGGATTGAACTCCCCAGCGTGGGTTGACCGGATAAATTCCGAGAACATCCTTCCAAAGAACCACGCGTTGAGCCTGTAAAAGGGCTGCAAGAGCCGTTGCGGTGTGGTCGCTTCCACCACGGCCGAGCAACGCAATGTTACCATCGCTTCCTTCGCCAAACCATCCGGTGACCACCGGGACGCCGTGGAAAGCGGACCGGTCAAGCATTTCACGGGATTTTCCGAGGTCCACACGTGCAGCCGTTCCTTTTCCATCAAGGTGCAAACCGATGTCTTCAGCCCCAACAGGGTGGGCATCCAGGCCACGGATTGAGAGGCCATGGGCGATGACCAAAGCAGAGAGCCGTTCTCCAGATGCGAGGAGGCAGTTGTAGGCTTTCTTGTCGTTCCGATCGATGGCGAGGGCCGTGAGGGATTCTTCGATTCCCTCCAAGACTCGCTGGAATACATCGTACAGAGGGGAATCGATCAGGGTCGGTGAAAACCGAAGGTGGTGGCTGGCAAGGTCATTCACCAACCGACCAGCATAACGAGGTTCCTGTGCGGCCCGCATGAGCCGGTCGGTTGTCCCCCAAAGGGCCGAAACGACCACGATAACAGGGTCTTGGGTGTTCGAAAGAATTTCAGCGATTTGTTCAATGTCTGAAGCATCTCGCAGGCAAGAACCTCCAAACTTGTGAACGATGGGGAGGTCATGCATCGGTAAAACCTCCACGTACCATCAGGTCGCCGATGACCAACAGGGCCATCGCTTCCACCACGGCGACGGCTCTTGGCCCCAATACGGGGTCATGTCGGCCCTTGACCAACAAGGGCTCTTGTTGGTTGGTTTTGAGGTTCAATGTGTTCTGAACCTGGGGGATGCTTGAGGGGGGTTTGAACGCCACACGTACGTGAACGGGAGCGCCAGTTGACAGGCCAGCGAGAGCCCCATCGGGTTGTTCACCCATCAAGACTGGCTGGTCAGCAGTTCCACCCCACGGACTGTTGTGGTCGCTTCCATGCATCAGTTGCACGCCAAATCCGTGGCCAAATTCAACGCCTCTTGCTGCTGGAATCGACATCATTGCTCGAGCCATGGCCGGTTCAATGCCGTCAAACCACGGTTCGCCCAATCCAAGGGGCAACCCTTCGATTTGAAGGTCAACCCTTGAGCCAATGGAATTTCGAGAGCGTCGTGTCGTTTCGACGAGCTCAGCCATGCTTGCCGCCGCCTTTTCGTCTCTGCAACGCAGTTCTTTACAGGTCTGATTGGCCCAACGGGGGGGACACTCGTTCATCGAGGCAGCCTCCACGCTTCCGATGGCTCCAAGGTGAGCCTCAACCTTGACGCCGTGTCCTTCGAGCCATGAACGTACGACGGCCGCTATGGCGACAAGAGGGGCGGTCATTCGCGCACTTGATGTGCCTCCACCACGCAAATCGGCCTCCCCATTGGTGCGCTTCAACATCACCATGTCTTGGTGCCCCGGCCGAGGATGGTCGGGCAGAAAACTGTAATCGCTTGAGCGTGCATCAGCGTTGGCGATATGGACCTCAATCGGTTCGCCCGTCGTGTGGCCATCGACGACACCACTTCGCCACTCAACCGCATCCTCTTCTTTCCTTTTGCTGCTGTAGGTACCTCCCGTTTTTCGGAGGGCCATGGCTTCCTTGATCTGTTGTTCATCAACGAGCAATCCAGCGGGCATCCCTTCGACGATGGCGCCTACAAACGGTCCATGGCTTGAGCCACGGAGTGTTATTCGCAGAGCCTCCCCAAGACGCATTTGCATGGTTCAACACGGTAAGGAATCGCTGGCCCTTTTAGAAGGTGTTCACTCTGACGCATCATCCTCATCTTTGGGTAAGAAGGATGTTTCAATCAGTTCGGCCTTGGGGTACCTCGTGCTGTACCACGTTTTGATGCGCTCCAAGGTTGGGCCTGATTGCCGTGGGACCACGATGACCAAGGCTGGGCCAGACCCTGAAACTCCTGCTGCTCGAGCACTGTTCATGAAGGAGTCATTGGCCATTTTTCTTCCTTCAATGTCCTTCAAAGCGGCCACGGTGCCGCGACCATTCCACGTCAAGGCCACGAGTGGTTTCCTTTCTTGAAGGGCGGTAAGGGCCTGTTGGAAAGCCGTGACTTGAGAGGCAAAATCATCCAGTGTAGGCATGATTTCCCGTGCGCCACGAAGCACCAACAACACCGTCCAATCATCGGTGGCAAGCCCCGGTTCATCCATCAGTACACCTTCCGCAATGGGTGCTTGAACATCGACCAGTTTCCATCCTGCTTCCATGCAGGCCCAAGCATCGTCAATCGACCCTGTCAAGGAGACGCCGGATGCCATCTGGGCTTGAGCTGCAAGGCTGACCAATTCGTGGGGTTCAAGGTTTACATCGGTGGCAGCGCACAAAGCCCGAAGACCGGCCACACAGGCTGCTGCCGAAGATTTCAAACCCTGCTTTCTTGGAATCTTTGATACGACGCCCCAATGAAGTTCCTCGGCTTGAAAGTCATCGGGCAATGGATGTCCTGCCTCAATCCATGCTTGTAAAAGGGCCTCGAGGACTCCATCGTTGTCATGGACCTCTCGTTTACTTGGACGGTCCAAAAGACGGACTGTCATGGGCAAGTCCAACGCGATGTTGGCCCCATAACCCAAAGCAGCGGCATGGAGAAGGCTGCATGCACCGTGTGCATTCCCTTTTCCTAAGACGGCCATCTGCTCAACGCTCCTCGATCTCTCCTCCAACCGCTACACCCACGTGCCGTGCTGAATGGCCCACCCACCCCAGGACTCCTTGGTCGGGTGCGAGGTCGGTGACCGAGACGGCTGCAGATGTTTCGGTGATGAGGCGAACTGTTTCCGCTTGTTGCATAAAAATATGAGAGTTATTAGCGTTTTGATGCGTTTTTGAGCCTATTTTGCATGAAATCTTAAGCATTGGTCGCTGTTCAATTTTGATTCGGCCAAGCACAACTCCCCGTGTGACGCCGGACGCATTCACGGCCAAAGCCACATCACCTGCGGAAAGTTCAGCCAGGTACTTGGTAGAACCATCCGCCATCATGATGTAGGAATGGGGTGAACCAGCATTGACTCGAAAAGGCCGAGTAGGTACAAAGGTTGAGGGGATGGTTTCGCTATGGACGAGGTAAAGCGATTGGGCGCTCGATCCAACCAACACGCCCTCGTTTTGGGAAAAGACTGACAAGAAGTCCAAACAATAGCGGTCGCCTAAGCCAGCCTCCTCAATGGATTCAACGGTGAACGTGTTCAGTTCCATCGAATCCATGGATGCTTCCTCCACCTCGCTTTCTGGTCCTGTTTGCTCCAATCGCTGAGCTTTGATGCTCAAGGCCGCCTCGATCATCGTTTGCTCGGCAGGAATCACGAGTGCATCAACGCCTTCTTGAAGGGCGAAACCCGCTCCTTGTGCTTCAAGAGGCGTTGAAATCATGGCGGCGATTTTGGTATGGCTCCCCTTTCGATGGGCGATTAAATTCTCGAGGGGAATCATTGACCATGTCTCACATTCCACAAGAATCCAGTCGACCGTACCCATATGAGCGATGCCCATTTGTTGGGTTGTACCGTCTCGAACATGGACATACGCTCCCATCACCTTGTTTCCTTGAAACAAGGTTGTGTCTTTGACATGAAGGTTCGAATCGTGGGGCGTTGCACCGAAGAGGCGGTCAATGCCCTCAACGCTTGCCACCTCTGGACCGTCCATGGTGCGTAGCCAAACTTCCATGCGACGACCTCACAATCCAACCGCGTTCATGGCGGAGGCGGCGGAGGCCCCTTCGTGAACCATCATGACAAGTGCCTTTGCCATGGCTCCAGGGTCTGGATGAGCGAACACTTGCCGTCCCATGCACACTCCACTTGCCCCCGCTTTGAGGGCTTTCTCAACCGTGTTCAACACTTCAGCAGTATCGCCGCTAGCCGGACCTCCCGCAAGGAGCAACGGAATCGGTGCACTGTCCATGACCGATGAAAATGAGGTCTTGTCCCCGGTCCAGACGCATTTTGCTGCATCGCACCCGAGCTCAAAGGCAAGGCGGACAGCATGCGCTTGTGAGTGGGTAAAGTCGCCGTGTTGGTGATTGAGATGAGGTCCTCTGGCGTAGACCATGCCAAACGAAGGAAGCTCCAAATGGAGGGCTTGTCGATTGAGTTCACCCATGCGCGAAATCATGGCCGCCTCATTTTCACTCCCCATGTTAACTTGGCTTGAAACAGCGATGCCACCACGTTTGAGCGTTTCATCAGCATGTCCGACGAGGACCTTGTTGTTCATGTCGGGACCTGCATGTCGCGTGGAGACAGAGTAGTGAACCACCATGTTTGTTGCCGTTCCATCGCAGAGGTGGGCGTATTTACTGACCAAGCCTTTCTGAGCTACAATGGCGTTGACGCCAGCGTCGACGAGTGAACGAATGAGCCCTTCAATGTCTTCAAGGCCGGGGGTTGGATAGTCCGACGCACCGTGGTCGATTGGAATCCAAACGCCTCGTTGGTTTGGAAGGAGCCGGTTGAGCCGGTCACTTTTGTCCATGACCACGCCAAGATGCCGCCCCAATCAAAGGTTTGGTTTGCCTCTCCCCGTTCTCAGAGTTGCTCTCCAGCCCAAATGAGGACCGCTTGTTCGGCTGATTGGAGGTGTTCTTGGAACGTTGACCGAGCGATGCCGAGAATGTCTGCAAGGGCTTGCATCGTGATGGCTTTCGGCTCGTCATAATAGCCGTGCTTAAGGGCCAAACCATAGCATTCGTACTGACGAGGAGTGAGGGCCTGTTCAAGCCCGTTCTCATGCGCTCTGACATCGCTCACACGGATGTTAGCCGGTGGGAGAAACACTTTGCTAAGTTTGACGAAGGACGCAATGGCTTGGGGGATTCCTCTCAAACTGATGGTCAGGCTGCCGTTGTCGAATTCAATGGGTGGCATCACGTGAATGTTTTCCGTTGTTGAGGCCAAGCAGACCAAGGAGTGTGTGTTCCAAATGATGAGGGCTTCACTCTCTCGCTCATTCAGGCGTTGTTCAATTGTTATGTAGGGGATGTTTTCGAGGTCTTCCGCCGATTTCCCTTCGTGGTAGGTTGGAAGGATGATTTGCCGCACGCCCTCCGGAGTGATGAGCAGATTGGCAACAAAGGTCAGTTGTTCAACGACTTCGTCAAGGACAGCAAGATCGGTTTTTGTTATGGATTCCCTGTTCCATGTGAGTGCCACCTCGCGCATGGTTCTTGCTTCCAGTCCCCCTTGTTAGGCTCTTTGGCTTTGATGAATGGACCATGATGACTTGAACGCATGTTTCAAGAGGTAGTTCGTGGTGGAAGGAACATGCCTTTGGAGGATTATGTTCTGTCAATTGCCCTTGGCGGGGCTTTCCTCCTTGGCCTCATGTTTATTGTCATGCGAAGGGAAGCGCAGGTGAACCTCCAAAGCGGGATGATGGCCGAAGGCCTCCTGCAGCAACACTCTGGGATGGGTTTTGGAAAGGCAAAAAAGAACCTTGACCGCAAATTAGCCACCATACAGGACATCCTCCGTCAACAAAATCAAGGCGATCGTCAACTCGCTGAAGAGCGGTTTAATCAACGACGACAGGAGCAGGCTGGGGCAGAGGAAGAGGCACGCCGCCAGCGTGAGTTGGACGAGGCACGCCGCCAATCTGAATTGGAAGATGCTCAACTTCGTCAAGAAGAAGAAGCGGCCCGACGAGCCGCTGCGAGGGACGCCGAGGAAGCACGTTTGGCTGCTGAACAAGAAGCACTTCGCCAATCTGAACTCGCCGAAGCTGAAGACGAGCGCCTTGCTGAGATCGAAGCTGCTCGCCAACAGGACATGCTCAATTCGCGAGAAGCAGCCCAGCGCGCTATGTCCGAGTTGCGTGCCCGACTTGAACGAGAAGGCGCACAATCCTCAGACGTTCAAATTTCGTTGATGTGGAACAATTACAACGACTTGGATTTGCACGTGCTTTGCCCCTCAGGCGAGCGTATCCACGGTGGCAACAAGCAATCCGGATGCGGCGGTGAACTGGATGTTGACGCCAACGTGCGGGCCGAAACGAGAAAACCCGTTGAGAACGTTTTCTGGCAAGACGGGCAAGCACCTGCAGGACGCTATCAGGTCTACGTTCATTACTACAAGAAGCACAAGAAGCGAAGAAGCAAGGACCCCACAAAGTTCCAAGTCATCATCAATCAAGGTGGCGACCCTCGCGAATACAACGGAGAATTGTCGGCTGGCGACCCCATCATGTTGGTGGCTGAATTCAACCTCTCCTCGCCTGAGGAGCGTGCGGCACAGCGCCAAGCTCTGGAGGAGGAGTTGCGTGCAGCCGGTATGGATGTTCCCGAATCCCAAGCCGCCATTGCAGAGGTGGAAGAAACTCGCCAGGCCGAGATTGAAGCGGCGGAGTCAGAACGCCTCGCAGAAATTGAATCTGCCCGTGAGCAAGAAGTTCTCGAAGCCAAAGAGGCTGCTCAGCGAGCCATGTCTGAACTTCAAGCACGCTTGGAGCGTGAAGGCGCTCAGTCGTCCGATGTCCAAATCTCGTTGATGTGGAACAATTACAACGACTTGGACTTGCACGTCGTCTGTCCATCAGGCGAACGCATCCACGGCGGTAACAAGAAATCCGGCTGCGGTGGTGAATTGGACGTGGATGCCAACGTTCGAGCTGAAACTCGGAAACCGGTTGAAAACGTGTTCTGGGAAGAAGGAAAAGCACCAGCAGGTGCCTACCAAGTCTATGTTCACCATTACAAAAAGCACCAAAAGCGAAAGAGCAAGGACCCAACCAAATTCCAAGTCATCGTCACTCCAGGTGGTGAGCCATTGGAGTACAATGGTGAACTGTCCTCCGGTGACCCCATCATGCTGGTGGCTGAATTCACCTTGCCATCGCCCGAAGAGCGAGAGGCTCGAAAGCAAGAACTTGAGGCTGAAATTGCAGCGGCTGCCCGTGGGCTGAACCCTGATGCATCGGTTGAAGAGAAGGTCGATGATGTCCCTATGCCCGAAGAAACGGTTGCTGATGTTCCTCTGCCCAGCGCACCTGACTTGGATGCACTGAGTGAAGAAGAGTGAGTTCACGAAATGATTTCGTCCAAGCGACCGGCGTCCAATGCCTTGCGAATGGACCTCGCAATACGACGACCTGTGGACATGAACGGCTCGTTGATATCGGAATAGGGCGAGCCACCAATGAACGGGTTTGAACCGGCCACGATGCGCGCACTGATCTCAAACACCTTGAACTCCAGTTTGTCGGTTACGATGGTTTCGAGGCAGAACGGCCCGAGCATGCCTCTTGACCCCTCTTCCAAATTGTAGGAGGCTGCCACGGTTCCTTCGGCCATCTCAAAGGCCCTCGGTAGGAGTGATTCACGAATGACAACGGGCTGGTTTCCTGTGACAACAAACGATGGCTCCAGTGACATTTCGCGCAGGTCTCGAAGTGAACCGAGTTTGTAGAACTCGTCAACGTTGCTTTCATCACGACGGTCCATGGAGAGCAGTTCGAGGCGCCCTAGGTTCTTTCCAGCGTATTCGCCACGACCTTGGACCTGAAATCCGTCATCTGCTGTGGGGTCAAAGAAAAAGTGAAGGTAATATCGGCATCCAAGCACATACTCTTGGATGGTGAATTCCTCTTCAATGTCGACGTTTCGGCGGAAATCACGGTAGTCTCGAGCCACGAAGTAACCTCGGCCGCCCTTGGCTCCGGCATACTTTACGATGACCGGGCCGTCAATGTTGTGTGGGTCTTCAACCACCTTTGGCATCGTGCAGCCTCCGTCTTCCAACCATTGACGCTGCAAGGCACGGCTGCTTTCCCAGTGGAGGATGTTGCGGTTCCCGAAGGTCGGGACTTCGAGGTTTCGGAAATTGTTTGCTCCGAGGTATTCCACCAACGAGCCATGGGGGACAATGATGACGTTCTTTTCGCGAAACCATTCGGCGTAGTCAAGCATTTCGCGATAGTCTTCGAGCATCAACCATTCATCGGGGTCTGCTCCCGGGAAGGCTTTGTAGAATCGACGTCGGTTATCGCCCACGGCGATGCCAAGGGTACGGAAGCCTTCCTGACGGGCGCCGTGAAGAATTTGAAGCGATGAATGAGAGGCGACAACGCCCACAGTAATGGCATCTTTGTCGTAGCCTTTGAGCCATTCCTGCACCGAGGTCTGTGGTACGCCCATATGGAGGGGTTTCGTAATCGCTCTATGAGTATTATGTCAGTGAATCTTGTGAAATGCAGTTCATTGGCTGAAGCCCCTCGTGGCGTTTGGTCATTCAAGGGTTCAGTTTCAACCGGATTCGGGTGAAGGTTTCATGGGGTTGCTTCGCACAGTAGGTTCCATGGCCAAGTCTTCACCCTCTGCGCGCATCACCTATGGCGGCTACCTTCGTCTCGAGGAACTCCTCACCCTCCAGGACGGCCCGGACGGTTATACTCCGCTGCCTTCCAACGACGAATTGCATTTTATCATCGTCCATCAGACCTTCGAATTGTGGTTCAAGTTGATCCTTCGTGAATTGAAGGAAGCACGTGCGCTCATGAACCATGAACACATTGAGGAGTCGGCCATCCCTCGCGTGGTTCATCATCTGGAGCGGGTCAGTGAAATCTTCCGCTTGCTCGCCGATCAATGGAAAGTTATGGAGACTCTTTCGCCGCAGGACTTCTTGGCGTTTAGGGACCGCCTCGGAACATCGTCTGGTTTTGAGTCGTGGCAAATGCGCGAATTGGAGGTCTTAATGGGCCTTGAAACCCAAGGTCGCGTTGGCGGAATGGACCCACTTCAGCACATGAAGCGGCTCGCTCAAGAAGGCAAAGTTTCAGCACAAGCGCTTCTGGATTTTGAAACCACAACCAACGAACCTTCGCTCAACGATGTGCTCAAGACATGGCTGTCTCGAACGCCGATTCATGGTTCGTCCCCAGGAAGCGAAGGCGATGTTGATACCGTTCGTAGCTACGTGGACCAACACCTCGAAGCGATGCGCCAACACGGTGAACACGTCATTGCTCACATGATTGCCATTGGGCACGGTGATGAAGCCACGGTGCGGCCTCGTATCGAAGCGGGTGTTTCTGGGGCGGAGCAATTTCTCATGGAGGATGGCGAGGCCATTCGTCATCGAGCAGGGTTGTTGTTTATAGAATCCTACAGGGACCTTCCGTTGTTGTCTTGGCCTCGTCGACTCATCGACAGTTTCGTGGAATTGGAGCAATCCATGTTGCTGTTCAGGACGCACCATGCTCGAATGGTTGAGCGGATGATCGGACGAAGGATGGGTACCGGTGGTTCAAGTGGTGTAGATTACTTGGATGCGACCACAAAGTATCGGATTTTTGTTGACCTCTGGGCGGTTCGAACGCTGCTTGTCAAGCGGGATGCCCTTCCAGAGGTGTCGGAAGCCGATTTCTACGGCTTTATGTCCAACGCTTTGCCTCACGACTCGTGAGGGTCAATGTCAATGGGGATGAGATGGTTCTCATACTCATAGAGCGCAATCTTGAGCGGGTCAAGAACGAAGCGGATATTGGCTTCTTCCAAGCCGTAGAGTGAAACGAGTTCTTCTTTGAATTGGTCACGAAGGACTTCTTCCGTGGCATATAGGGGAGCTCCCATTCCAATTTGGAGGGCGCGTGCACCGATGATTCGAGCGCGTTCAAAGCGGGTGTGTTGGCGTGCTGGCTTGACCATTGACAATCAACTGCGAAGGTATCGCATACCGCCCACTTGCCTACTCTTTTTGAACCTACCTCACTCTTCGGACTCAATATCTCTACTGGTTTCGGTTGGCTTTGGCTTCATGAGGCGTCGGTGTGCTACGAACGCAGGCAAGAGCATCAATGCCAAAAACACCCCAACCAAGACGGGGAGGTGGGTTTCAGATTTGCTCAATGGGCCGGTTGTTTCTCCGGGCGAGTTGTCGTTGAGGTCCATCAGTCCCGTCGGGGCCAGGGAAGCGACGGTCAAACTGCGGACACCCTCCTGTTCGAGGAGAATCACCAGCGAGGTATTGGAGACAAAAGTGCTCGTATTGACCGCAAGTTCTCCATCAGAGGCATTTGCCGTTAGCCGTTGGTAGGCTACAGAGGGGTGAATCTTACCTGAGTTTTCGTGCGGAGTTGGTGCAAGGGCCCAGACCACGACCGTTCCCGGGCTGGTGGCTGACCATTGGAGCGTGTTGTTGTCCATGGATACGTTGTCAAGGCCTTGCCACTGGCTGGATTTGTTTTCCATGGTTGAAACGAGGTCCATGGCTTGCCGGGTTCCCGTGAGCAGGTGGGTGCCATCGAGGACGATGGATGGGAGGAAAAGGAGCCGATAATCCTCATCGTTTCGTTGCTTTGAGTCGGAGAAAAAGGTGCTATCTTGCGGGGAGGGGTGGTGCTGTAAAACGACCGTTTGGTTATTGGCCATGCCGTTCAAAGCCTCACCAACTTCAACACAGGGTTCACACCAATCGGCGCTGAAGTACTCAATGAGGTGAACCGGGCGGTGTGCATCGCACGTTTCATTTTCCAAGCAACTCATGGGCATGAATGCTACATCCAGCAAGGCGCCTTCCAGCTGGGGCGTCTCGGTTCCTGCTTGGTTGGCTGAGGCAGGCATGATGCTCAACACCATGACGGCGGCGATGAGCAGTGGCCAAGGTCGAGAACCCATGCACAGGGGGGGAGGCATTTGTTCAAAAGGGGTCTGCTCCCACACCCAACCATGGAACCATCGTGGTGGCGCCGTCCATCCACCCTTCCGATGATGCTCGCAGTCTTTGCACTGCTCATCGTTGTGGTCGGCGGTTCCATCCGAATCAACGACGCTGGAGAATCGTGTCCTGAATGGCCCACTTGCTTCGGCACATGGCACTTTGACATCTCGGAGGACGAACAGGCTGCGTACTGGGAAGCGAACCCTGACCAGGAAGATTCCCGAGGGGAAGACCATCGCTACACGGTGTTCCAAATCTTCGTTGAGTGGTTTCATCGCATGTTGGTCGGTGTGATCGCCGTTCCCATCCTCCTCAATGTATTCCTCATGGGAAAACGACGAGATACCTACGGTTCCTCCGTGGTACGGGCGAGTCAAATTTCAGCAGTATTGCTGTTGGTTCAAGCCGTTCTCGGGGCCGTCACCGTTCATTATGACAACGCTGACTGGACGGTTGCTGCACACCTCTCCCTTGCTTGTATTTTCACTGCCAGCTTGCTGTGGCAGTTCATGGCCATGCGCATCGCTGAAGGTGCCGAATGGGGCTTTCTTCGGGCGCCCATCGGTTTTCTCGATGCTCAATCCAAGCGGGTTCATTCAATGACAGCCGCCGTGGGCTTGTTGCTCGTCCTCGGCGCCTGGGTGTCTTCATCAGCTGGCGGGCAATACAACCAAAGTTGCTCGGTTGGTTTCCCAAACGGTTGGCCAAAGTGTCAGGGTTCGTTTTTGCCATCCCTGGACGGACCAGGAATCTTCATCCAAATGATTCATCGTTTCGGGGCCTTGATTGTCGGGTTGGTCTTGGTCGTAGGTGTGAGCAACCTCCGTATGGCTTCCCAGCAGCAGGCAGGAAGTGCAGAATTGGTCCGTTTTGCGGAAATCACCGTTGGGCTGTGGATGCTCAACGTGATGATAGGAGGCTCTTACATCGTCTTTGCCAAGGTTGGCGATTTCCCAGAATGGCTCTCATTGCTTCATTTGGTAGGTGGAGTTGCGGCCTTCCTTTCCTCGGTCTTCTTGATGTTCGCCGTGCGATTTGCTAAAAACCAGAACACGAGCCCCTCTCATCTGGGTGAACAAGAATGAGTGAGTCCAGCACAACTCAACCCCCCCCTCATCCGGGTACATTGAGGGTCATGACCCAACTGATGAAACTCAGGGTCATCGTTCTCCTCCAAATCACGGCCATTTGTGCCATTCTCGTTCACGATACCTTCGCTCGTTATGGTGTCATGGACTTGGAGCGCACATGGTCTCAAACCGTTTGGGTCATCCTGGTCACCGTCGTTGGTGGGACCTTGTCAGCTGGAGGTTCCAATGCCATCAACATGTGGTACGACGCTGACATCGACCCACACATGCGTCGCACGATGAATCGGCCGGTCCCTCTGGGCCATGCAACACCTCGCTTCGCCCTGCTCTTTGGCTCAACAATCGCTCTCCTCGGATCAAGTCTGTTCCTGCTCGTGAGCGTTAAGGCTGCTTTTTGGTCTGCTTTTTCGGTCTTGTTCTATGTGTTGGTTTATTCCATGTGGCTCAAACGCCGCACGCCTCAGAACATCGTCATCGGCGGTATCGCCGGTTCGACCCCACCGCTGATCGGATGGGCCGCTGCTGCAGGCGACTCCATCGCTAACCTGAACATGTTGGACCTTGGTTCTCCTGTTCCCTGGATGCTTTTCTTCCTTATTTTTCTCTGGACTCCACCTCATTTCTGGGCCCTTGCCCTCTATCGTTCTGGGGAATACGGTAAAGTCAACATTCCCATGATGAACGAAGTCAAAGGGGCAGAGCACACCCTCTTCCAATCCAAAATTTACTGTGTCCTTTTGTTTCTCTTGGGCTCAGTGCCTTGTTTCTGGCCTGAATCTGGGCTCCCACTTCTATGGGCCTTCGTCTCGGGTGGCCTCACCCTGTGGTATGCCAAGTCTGTTTGGTCCATCGATCCACACGAACCCTTTGACGAAAATGGAAGAATGCCAAAGGCAGCAAAGTCGTTTTTCAGAAGCCTTTTCTACCTTGGATGGATGTTCCTTTCCTTGGTGGTGATTTCCTTCATTCCACCATCTTTCCTCGGCTTTTTGGGCCCGCTGTAAGCCGTTCTTGGCTTCCTTGCGAAGAATAATGAACACCGTCATGTTGATGTGAGGTTCCTTGGTGGACGGCGTGCGAGCGGCAGTCGCATAGCCTGGCCATTGCGCTGGATTGCTAATCCAGTGGTGTCTCACCTCGGGAGTTCGAATCTCCCCTGCCGCGCCACCCCTCATTCAAAGAAGTCGTCAAAATCAGTCATGGCGGCTGCGCTGTTACGCTTACGAGCCTCAAGGACTCGCTTGAGCCGCTTTCGCTTTTTCAGCATCAAAGGAAGGAGAATGAAGTTTAGGAGAATCGTGGCCAACAAGGCAGCCCCTGCGATCTGAAACTCCTCGACACCCATGGCGTCGTTGAGCTTCTGCAGCCAAGGGATACCAAGCGGTGGTTCGGGGGGTTCGGGCTCAGGCGGGATGAGGTGTTGGTTGTAGGTCCACCAGTCATCGTCGATGTTGACACGCTCAATGTTGGGAGAGGGGTAATTCGCGGCTTGCAACTCGTTTCCAACGCTGTCAATTGGCGCGAAAACGTAGTAGTAGGTGCGATGTGGCTGAATCCCATCTCGTTCGAGACCGGTTTGAATGAGGGTGCCCTGTTCACCGGGTACGCCCTCCATTCCGCTTACAATGGGCTCAATGAATCGCAGGTCGATATCGTTGGGTCGTGCCTCAACTCGGTACACGTTCCATGTGACGTTGCCTTGGACTTCGTGGCTGGGCCATGTCCAGGTCAAGGTCGTTTCATAGCACACGGACCAGTCTTGCTGTTGGTCGAAACAAGCCGTATCGTTGGTGAATACCCACGAATGGGAAAGACTCGTCAGCGTGGTCGCAGGAGGGATTGCATCACCGCAAACTTGGGCAGCAGCACCGTCAACACGGGTGATGTTGGCGCGTTGGAAGTTAGCGTTTCCTTCTCGGTCAATCGGGATGATGGCATAGGATGCACAGATGCCGGTTTCGAGCGGAACCGGGTCCGTCCAACCTTCGGCAGAGAGAGGGAGAGTAGTGGTCAACGAATCCAGCGTAAGTTCTTCCCAGATGTTCTCATTGATGCCAGTGGTGGTTTCAGGGAACACCGTCGTTCCGCTGATACCCGCAATTTTGTAGATATTCCACCCGCCCACATACGGGTTCGTCATGTCGCCCGTGGGTATCCACTCCAACTCCATTTGGCCGCCTTGCAATTGTGACCATTCGACCTCACTGGCAGATACATCGGCCGTTGGCAAGATGCCAACGAGCAGAATGACGCCGGTTTTGGTCATGGAAACATCAACTTCGGTAAAGTCTGGGCTGAACGTGTAGGAATCAACGCCGTCCAGGAATTCCCAAGAAACGCTGTCTAACGAGGGGAGGTAGCGAAGGTCAACGGTGGAGAGGTCAATGTTCTCAGGGAGGATTTCTGATAGGTTCAAGGAGAGTTCTAGACTACGAAGCCCAAGGTCTTCAGAGGATTCTGTTTCGATGTCCACCTCGATCATCATCAAAGGTGAATCGCCCCCGCCGATGCCGTAATTTTTGCCCAAATGGGGCAGCAGCATAGCATGAGATGAGGTTGCTTCTTGTTCGGTGATGGCGGTTCCAGTCATGTAAGGCTCAGCCAAAATGGATACCGAATTGAGGACATCAAACTCCACATAGGAGTATTCGGTTTCGCCCCAAGGGTCGTCGACTTGCAACGTCAGATTGTGATGGCCGAGTCCGAAATCCTCGCCGGTTCGATTGAGCACTTGACCAGTGCCCCAAACATAGAACCCTTCTCGCCAGGTGAAGGTAAGTGGTTGTGAGGCAATGCTGCTGAATCGACCGACCAGTTCAACATCGTCGCTGGTGAGGTAGACGTTGTTGTCCGAGTTGGTTTGGACATAGGGGTTGATGGGGCCGACTTGAACATCCGCTGCCAACTGGTAGAGGTTGTCGCCCATGCGAACATCTTCTCCGTTTTGGTAGATGGTTGGCATTTGTACTCGGATGAGCCGGTTGTCGCCTGTGGTGGTCATGTTGAACGTGCAGCTGGCGATGTCGCTGGGGTGCATGACTGGGATGAGGCAGGTGTCGTCAACTTCGAGGTCATATTGTGAATTGTACACTTGATAGGAGACCGAGATGTTCTCAACCGACATGTTTCCTAGGTTGGAGAAGGTGGATATCACGCGGTCGGTGCCGTAATAGAACAAGGAAGCCTGGGCGTTGTGGCTTGGATATACATCAAGCACCTTGAGGTCAATGCTGTCATTGAGGACAAGTTCGTAGGTGGCGAGGTCGTTCCAAGCATTGAGGTCAGCATGTGGATTTCCAGTGCTGCTGAAGAGTCCGAATTTGAGTGTGTAGCGCCCCTCTTGGCCATAATTGAAATCGGGTAAATTGATGTTATAGGGGTCGGTTCCACCCCACGCAGGAAGGGTTGAAACGGTTTTGTAGGCTTCTTTGAGGAGCATGGTTTGGTCGGTGTCCCAAAGTTGCCAACCGAATTCTCCTGAAAACGCACAGACGCCGCAAAGGGTTGATTCTCCTTTGGCTTTGAAGACATAATCGGTGTTGGTGTTCAAGACCTGTTCGTCGTCATAGACGGCCAAATTTGCCAAGTGTTCGATGGGATTGTGGTCCGTATCTGCAATCACATCAACGAAATCACTGGTGAGGTTGATGTGGAACCGGAATTCATCATCGGCCGCCACTTGATCGTTATCGCTGAACGTGTAGATGATGGTGAAGATGCCCTCAGCGTTCGAACCGGGGCTCCAAAGGGCGGCTGAATCAATGAGTTGTGATGATTGGCCGGGGACGTTTCCAATGTTGAACTGCCCAGTATCGTCGAATACCGACTTGCATTGTGGCGTTGTTATATCGCCTTCGCAAGCATACCATGTCAAGGTGCGCGCTGCTCCAGATGGTGCGGCATAATAGTTGGTGACTTCCGCCTCAAATTCAATGGTGTCAAAGGACGAATACCATGCATTCGGCAAAGGCGAGGTGCTGTCCGTGATTCCGATGGAACCCGGCAAGGCAGCGCTCGCAGCGGGGACGGTGGCTAGGGCTCCCAACGATGAAAGAAGGAGCATTAACACAAATCCAAGGCTGGCTCGCTTCTTGGAACTACTCCGTGGCTTACGCTCGGTCATCATGAACTCCTCACATCCGTAATTCAAAGACTCATCGCTTCCAAAGTGGGTTTTTCCTCAATATTTGACCTTCTTGTCGTTCGCCATTGGCTCTACAGGTTATGGTCATCGGGCAAGAAAAAAGCGGCAACCTCATGAATTGTGGATGGGTGGTCAAAGCATGCGCAGCGCATCCCTTCACACCGAACGGGATGATGGAGCGCTCACTGCGGTGATTGAATTTCTTTCAGCGTTCACGCTTTTTTTGATGATTCTGACCGCTTTCCTTTCCTTGGCCCAGCTTCAAATGGGTTCCAATGACCCCGATGTTGACCGGCTGGACCGTGCGGCCTCGCTTGGTTTAGACCGCTTGACCTCCGGAGAAGGTTGGTTCGTTCCAATGGGTGAGAGCTTGGACTATGCGAACTCAACCGCCCAATGGCACCTTGCTTCGGCCGAGGATCTTCACGACGGCCGGGTCCAACCCGGTTTGATGCTCAATCACCGTTTGGACATCGATCGAATTCAAGCCCTTCACAACGTGACAGAAGATGGGATGGCGGCAGGGCTGGGGTTGGACGATGATATGAGCCTCCATCTCAGCATTCTCGTCGTTAGCAGTGAAGACGAAAATCGCACGGGGACCTCATTGTTCAACGGCGGTACAGAGCGAGGGACGGCCCCCTCCAGTTCCACAGCCTACCGTTCCTTTCAACAGGATGGAGAATTGATTCGGGTTGTCTTAGAAGTCCACGATGGGGGCCGAAAAAACAACATTTTGCACATAACGGAAGTGATGGTTCGTCCATCATCAGCCGGCCCAGAATGGATTGAGGTCAGCAATCCAAATGACTTCGCAATCGCCCTCAAGGGGTGGTCGCTCAACCACACTTCAGGATCGGCGGCCAGCAATCTTTTGCTTCAATCCGGTGTTGTATCTGGTCAGTCGCTTTCGCTTCTGACGGGTGACCCTTCATCTCAAGATGTCGGAAACGCAACTCACGTGATTGACCTTGGCGCCCTTGGTTTCCTTGGCGTCGGCCAATTGAACGGGCTTTCAGATGGGCGGGGCACGCTGAGCCTCCGCTACACGCAACTTGATGAGATCACGCCGGCTGATGTCGTTCGAGTGGAATGGGGCGGTGATACGCAGTTGTTCATGGTCACCGGTCAATCCCTCGTTTGGGACGGCACAGACCGCTTCAGCGCTACAGCATGGAGTCTCGAAGACACGCCATCACCGGGCGAATTCGATTCGTGATTCACCGCTCGAACGCCCCGTTCTGTCCAAACACTTCATCAACCCGGGGCTTTTCCTTCTGCATGGTCCCATGCAACCTACAAGCGTTTACACCCGAGACCGTTGCGTCACCGGCATCCACGGTTTGGACGAAATTCTCCGTGGCGGCATCCCCTACGGTTCAACGGTTCTCGCCGCCGGAACATGTGGGTCGGGAAAGACCACGCTCGGAATGGAATTCCTCGTGCGTGGGGCGCTCGCCGGAGAGGCATGCGCCCATTTTACAGCAACAGAGCCCTCGGTGAAGTTGCTTGAAAACATACGCCAGTACGCTTTCTTCGACATGAACATGGTTGACTCTGGACTCATCAACGTCTTCGACATGGACGTGCTTTATTCCTGGCTTGGTTTGGAAAAGGCCTCATTCGACCTTGATGACGTCCACGCCCTCATCAAATCCATCGTTGATATCGTGAACACCATCGGTGTTACTCGCCTTGTCATCGATTCCGTGACCACGCTGTGTTACAAGATCAAGTCGGAACAACTGATTCGCGATTTCCTGTTCACGCTGGGCAAGAAACTGGCCACGCTCGGTTGCACCACCATCCTCATTTCGGAGATTACCTCGGCCACAGAAAACGCCCACTGGTCCTCTTTCGGTGTGGAAGAAGCCATCGCTGACGGCATCATCGTCATGGGTGACTCGGAACGGATGGGGCACTTGCTCCGCTTCCTTCAGGTCGTCAAAATGCGGGGTACCTCTCACAGTCGCGCCAAACACGCCATCGAACTCACACCGCTCGGAGTCATGTTGATTCCAATGCTCAAGTGGGGCGCGTTGAGCGACAATGCATCAAGGTGGGGGGCATAGATATGTTTGAACTTGACCAACGTATTGCTGAGCAATTGACCCAAGTGTCCCTCGGCAGTTCCGTGCAGGTTCGAATGGGCTCGGCCAATTCGTTCGCAGTTACGGCCAGCACCATGATTCCCCTCATGCAGATGTTTGAGATGGGCGGAGTCTACATTTCAGCGAGCCGTGGGGCTGTTGAGATTATCCAAGCCTTCGAAGCCATCGGTGTTGATGTCTCCAACATTCAGTTCCTCGACCTTGTCTCCTCAAGTGTACTGGGTGGAACAGATGTTCCTTATTCCAATGTCACCTTCGTTGACAGCCCCATTATGTTGGAGAGCATCATGCTTCGAACACTTTACACCCTCCGCACTGTTAACACCCAGCGGAATTTCGTCTTCCTGGACAGCGTGAATGCCTTGGCCATCTACAACGACGACCGCATGTTGGCGGAGTACCTTCACACCTTCATCAACACGTTCCGTCAGCGAGAGGTGCTCTCAGTCATTCTCAATGTTCCAGACCAAACACCGCCGTTGGTGTTGGCGAATCTTGACACCTACTGCACTGACTTGATCGATCGTGGACAGGTGGTCCTGCTCTGAGGTGATGTGTGATGGCGAGAAAAGTGACATTTGACCCAGAAGATGAGGAATTCTTTGGCTCCGTTGGTTCCTTTGGAGTGCCGAAGTTTGACAACGAAATGCGCGGAGGAGTCCCCCGTGGTTTTACCATGGTGGGGTTCACTGAAACCGGGTCGGGTAGCGAGCTTTTTGCCAAGCAATTCACCTCGCCGGCCGAGGAACCTGAGAACACCCTCTACATCGCCACCGATGAAGGGAAACAAGAAATCATTCGAATTTTCAAGAAGTACAATTGGCCCCTCGACATTAACGTTCGGACCATCGGAGAGGAATACAACGCGAACGTTCTGGAGCGAGAACTCCTCGCAAGTCGATATCGGCTTGAAGGTTTCCAACTTGACGACATTCAACGTTTGGCTCAAACTCGCTTCGTGGACGACAGCAGCCAAGACTACCTGACGGAGGTTACCAACGAAATTATGGGCCTTGGACCGTATTTCAGAGCCGTTTTGGACAACTTGGATTTCTTCCTTCAGCGAGAGGACCCTGCTCGTGTGATTTCGATGGTCCGTATGCTCCAGGCTCACGCCCAAATGGTCCGGGGCCTGCTCATGATTTCCGTTTCCACCGACGGCCTTGATCCGTCGGTGAAGCAGGAACTCTCATCCATTGCTGACATGGTGCTCTCGTTCAAGGTGCGGACCATCGGTACCGACTTTGAAAATTCCATGATCGTCTCGAAATTCCGAAACGCTCCAGAGAACCTCAAGATTCTCGTTTTCCGTGTAACTCCCGAAGAGGGAATTACTCCCGAAACTGTGGAACGTATCGCTTGAAGCGGTCCATGGGCCAAACGACATGTCCAAAACAGTCGGGGGCTCGCCGTCACCCATGGGGAAGCGAGCAGCCACCGGCGGGTTCGATGCATCGGGCATTGATGCTGAGGCTTGGGAGGTGCTCGAAGGCCAACTCGAAGCGACCATCCCAAACTACGACCGAGTCAACACTTGGATGACCTTCGGCCAGGACAAACGATGGCGTCGTAATGTGAGGAACCATGCTCAACCCGGCATGAAGGTGCTCGAAGTCGGATGCGGTCCGGGCTCGTTTGCTGAGGATTTGGTCGGAATGGAATTGACGTGCTTGGACCCCTCGCCTGAAATGCTCGCTACCGCCCAGCCTCGTGTGGATTCAGCCCGTGCCGCCCGAGGAGAGGGTCCTGCCGAATACGTCCAAGCGATTGCAGAGAACATACCGCTCCCTGACGACACGTTTGACATGGTTTTCTGTTTGTTTTCATTCAGAGATTTTCAAGACAAAGCACAAGGGTTGAGGGAGATTTACCGCGTCCTCAAGCCAGGTGGCCAGTTGGTCATTTGCGACGCAGGAAAAGCCAACAAATTGCACGGTTTCTTTGGCTACCTTTGGATGAACAGCGTCGTGCAGGTGATGGCACGGATCATCACCAAAGAAAAGAACCATCCATGGAAAGGTTTGGCCGCTAGTTACACTCATTATGGGACCAACGGCTACTACAGGAAGATGTTGAAAGACGTTGGATTTCAAAGCGTCCAAGGCCGTCTTCTCTATCCGCTTGGAATGGCCAGTCGTTTCCGCGGTACAAAGCCAGAAAATAACGCCCAGCAACCAACCCCGTTAGACTCTTAAACCCCCTTTCGCTGGCAATTTCAATAGGTGTTCTTCATGGGTATGTCAGAGGTTCTCCGAAGCATCAAAACTGCAGAGCAAGATGCTGAAAAGCGTCTTGCTGAAGCTCAAGAAGAAGCCTCGAAAATTGTCTCAGACGCTCGTCGAAAATCGTCTGAAATGGTCCAAAACGCAGCCGATGAGACGGTGGCTATGACTCAGAAAATCCTCGATGAGGCACGAAGCAAGGCCCAAGGAGAGGCCGACCAAGTCAAGGCGGCCGGCGCCGGGGAAGTCACCAACATTGAAACAAATTCAGCAAGCAACCAAGACGCAGCCGTGAAAATGGTTGTCGATGCTCTTTCATCCGAGTGAGGCGTTCCAATGTTTGACACGGTGGCCATGTCTCGACTGACCGTCGCTGCGCCTGTTGGCCGCATGGCGGATGTCTTGAGGACATGCACCGAACTCGGATGTGTCCACATCGAATCCTACACGAACTTCGAAGACGGCGTCAAGGTCGGCCAAGCCAGCACCTCCGAGGAAGCAAACCACGTCAGTTCCCTTCTCGCCAAGGTCAGGGCCGCTATCTCTGCCTTCAAACCCGTCAACGCAGACGGCCCTGTTCCACTACGCCGAGTCAAAGAACTCCTCGAAGGGTCCTTTGGGCACGAACTTCAAACCGGCCTCGACCTTCTTGACACGCATCGCGATGCGGAAGCAGAGTTGGAGGTTCTTGACGAACAAATCCATCTTTTACGCCGTCTTGCCCCTCTCAACATGGATTTGGAACTCTTGGCGGGTTCCGACCGAGTTGAGGTTTACGTTGCTGAAACCAAGAAAGCCAGCAAGGCCGCCAGCACCTTTGGTGCTTTGCTCAGCAAGGTCGAACTGGCTTCGGCCCCAGGAATTGTGGCGGTGGCCTGCATGCCCTCCGAGGGCGCAGAAGTGCAAATGGCACTCGGTGAAATGGGCGGCAAAGCGGTCCAGATTCCCAGCATGAACGGGACGCCTGATGAAGCACTCAAAATCCTCCTCGCCAAGCGCGCTGAGGTTGAAGGCACGATGTATTCGGCCTCGGAAGATTCACAGCGATGGGCCCGAAACAACGGTCGCAACATCCTCGCCATCCACGAGTACCTCACGAAAGAGGATGAAATTCACACGGCACCCACTCAACTCGCTGTCTCGGGGCAAGCCTTTGCTCTGGATGCATGGGTTCCTTCTTCCAAAACCAATGCCGTGAAGTCGGCCCTCAAGGACATGGCCTCTCACGTCGAGATTGAAGCCTTCGTCAACGATCATCATCACGACGACCATGACGATCACCACCACGAACCAACGCCGCCGGTCGCCCTTGAGAACGACGCCGTTTCCCGTCCCTTTGAACTGATGGTGGGATTGGTTGGCCGCCCAACCTACGGCACCTTCGACCCTACTTTCTTCTTGATGCTCACCTTCCCGATGATTTACGGTTTGATTCTGGGAGATTTCGGCTATGGATTCATCATCTTCTTGCTCGGGCTTTGGTTGGGGACGAAATCCTTCGCTGCCGACCCTGTTGCCAAGAATGGCATTACCATTCTCAAGTGGATGGGCGTATGGTGCATGATTTGGGGCTTCCTCTTTGCTGAAGGTTTCGGCTTTGTTTGGGATGACACGGGTCAAATGGGCGATGGCTCACCGCTTGCAGGATTTTATGCATGGACCTACGACAACATAACCTTCCCAGCTTTCGTGACGGATACCCTCAACATGAGCTACATGCACATCCCATTCCACCGAGCAACCTCTTCCTTGAACGAGTATGTCTTGCTCTCGGTCTACCTCGGTGTGGCCCATCTGATGTTTGGTTTCATTCTGGGCTTCATCAACGTCGCTCGAGCCCACGGAATCGTCGCTGCCTTCTTTGAGAAAGGCAGTTGGATCATCATCCTTGCCGCAGGGACCCTCCATATCTACGGATTTTTGACCACCGAGCAAGGCGTCTTTGACGCTACTCCTTACGCCATGGCCACATTGGTTGGCGTGGTTTGCCTCATCATTGGCCTCGCTGTTTTCGAGAAGTTCGGTCTTGCTGGCGGCCTCATCATGGGGCCCATCGAAACCTTTGGCTTGTTGGCCAACACCTTGTCTTACCTTCGAGTGATGGGTGTCGGCGTGGCCGGCGTCAAAATCGCAGAGGTTTCCATCACCATGGGATGGGACCTCATGTGGTCTGGTGGCGGCGTACTTTCCATCGTCTTGGGACTCGTCCTCTTCCTCTTCATTCAAGCCTTTGCTCTCGCTCTTGGACTGCTCTCACCGAGCATCCACGCTGCCCGTCTCCACTTCGTGGAATGGATGGGCAAGTTCTACGACGGCTCCGGTCGGGTTTTTACCCCGATTGGCGGTCGCACCCTCCATACGGAGGGGCAATCATAGTCCCACGGACACAAAACTGGAGGTAGAAATATGAACAAGAATACCCTGAAAACGAGCCTGCGCACCCTGATCGTTCTGTTGACCGTCGCCTTGGTCGCCCAAGGCGTCGCTGCAGCAGATGAAACGACGGACTCCGGTGCCACTGACGGAATGACTGGCGACGTTGGTGTCGGTCTTGCACTTGGTCTTGCGGCCATTGGTGCAGGATTCTCCCAAGCCGCTATCGGCAGCGCTGCTGTCGGCATGCTCGCCGAAGACGGCAGCAAGTTCGGTGTTGCTTTGATCTTCACCGCTCTCCCAGAATCCATCGTGATTCTTGGTGCCCTTCCGCTCTTCCTCAACTGAGGAAAACGGTCGACCGTTGGGCTTTGCCCATATGAACTACGAACAATGGAGACGATACGATGACCCTAGAAACACTTGCCAACGATATTGCAGCAGCTGCTGAAAGCGACGCTAAAGCGCTGATTGCTGAGGCCAAGGCGGAAGCCAAGCAACTGCTTGCAGACGCCGAATCCAAAGCGACAGCCCTTCGAGAAGAAGCGCAGCAGCGTGCGGAAAAAGAAGCAGAGCAAATTGCACGAGAAACCGTTGCAAGCGCTCGCCAGTCCAACCAGAAAGACGTTTTAATCGCCCGGCGCAAAGTCCTCGATGCCACCCTTGCGGCTGCTCGAGAGCACATTGCTGACCCTGGAATGAAAGGACGTGCTGCTGTGCTGAAATCCTTGCTCACCGGCTCAAAGAAGTTGGCCAAGGGCAAGTACATCATTCGACCCGTGGAAGTCGACCGAGCCGCCATCTCGAAAGAGGCAGGCGACCGCAAAGTCGGTGAAAGCGTGGACGGTCTTGGAGGATTCATCCTCGAAGCTGAAGATGGTTCCGTGTCGTTTGATATGCGATTTGACAACATGCTCGAGCGAGCCTGGTCCAACCAACTCGCCGCCGTCAACGAAAAACTGTTTGGATGAAGAAGGTGAAGTTATGATGCTCGGAAACACCCCCTATGTCGTCTCTCGTGCTAAGGCACGACGGCAGAAGTTGGCTGACCGAGCACGTCTTCGACAACTCATCAATCAATCCGTTGACCAGTTGACCGTCGCCGTCGGCGACATTGGCTACCGCACTGAAATTGATCTCTATGCTGGAAAATTGTCCGGTGGGGATTTGGTTGAGGCTGCGCTTACCCACAACCTTGAAGGCGAGTTAACGGAAATGGTGAACATGGCGAACAGAACAATTCGCCCGTTGATTGAGATCTACACCTCTCGCTTTGAGTACCAAAACGCCAAAGCAGTGTTCCGTGCCATTCACAACGAAGTTTCAGTGGAGGAAGTTGGAAACAGTATCCTGCCTGAAATCAACGATGTGAACACGCCATGGCTCAAAGTGGTCGAAAGTTGTGATGACATGAAGTCTGCTGCTGCTTTGATGCGACGGAAATCGTTCGGTTCTGCCCTTGCTAAGGTTCCAGAAGATGGCTCTCTTGCAGATTATGAAGACGCTCTTGACCGGCATTACTACGCCGCCTCACAGCGCGCTCTTCTCCAATCAAAGGGAGCGCCCGCACGGTTCTTGTCCCGTCTTTTCGCCGCTGAAATTGACCATAAGAACATCGTGAACATCCTCGAAGCCAGCGCCGTGGGCATCTCCAACGAACAACTCGTTACGCTCCTCATCCCTGGTGGCCGCTTGGTTCCCAAGCGGGCCTTCTCGGCCATTGCCGCCAACGGAAAAGAGGCCATGCTTGACATGCTTCGTTCGGGAGACCGCTTTGATTACGCCGCTTTTGAGGTCGTTCTTGAAGAATCTGAAACCAGCCGCAGTCTTGACCCGGTCGTGACGTGGATGAAATCCAGGGAATACAACATGATGCAACGGATGAGCTACCTCCATCCAGTATCTGCTCTGCCCATCATCCACTACATTGCCATGAAAGTTCAGGAAGTTGCTGATTTGCGACTTATCGTTCGAGGACGCCTTGCAGGCTTGTCCGCTGAAGTGCTCGAGGCGCACGTTCTCTGAGGTGAAATCATGGAAATCGCAGTCGTTGGTTCACCCGCCTTTACTTTGGGCTTCCAGCTTGCTGGATTGTCCAATCTTTACAATCCCGATGGCGAAGAGGAGTTGCATTCCACGCTCCGTTCGCTACTCAACAACAAATCCGTTGGTATCATGGTGGTCGACTCCGCCGTGATGGCCACGGTGACCGACCGATTGCGAGATCAATTGTCGGCGTCCGTCTCCCCCACCGTGCTCGGCATCGGAACGGAGGAAGACACCACCTTGCGAGATACCATTCGCAAGGCAATAGGAGTCGATTTGTGGAAGTAATGTTCCAACCCAAAACAGGAGGATAAAAAAATGAGCAATGAAGGAGTGATTTACCGAATTTCGGGACCTGTCGTAACCGCCACAGGCATGAATGCTGCAATGTATGACGTTGTACGTGTTGGCCATGAAGGTTTGATGGGTGAAGTGATTGAACTGCACGGCGAGAAAGCCGTTATTCAGGTCTACGAAGACACCTCAGGTATTCGCCCTGGCGAACCTGTGTTGAACACCGAAGAAACACTGTCAGTTTCCTTGGGCCCCGGCCTCTTGACTCAGATTTACGACGGTATCCAGCGACCTCTTGCCACCCTTGAGGAAGTCATGGGTGTGTTCATCACCCGTGGTGTTGATGCAGACGCCTTCGACATGGAAAAGACCTGGACCTTCGAACCACAAGTTGCCAAGGGCGACGACGTGGTGAGCGGGCAAGTGATTGGACACGTCCAAGAGACCGAAACCATCGTTCACAAAATCATGATTCCACCCGGAAAGGGTGGGAAAGTCAAGAGCATTGAATCCGGTGATTTCAACGTCACACAAACGGTCTGCGTTCTTGAAGACGGCACTGAACTCCAAATGATGCAAAAGTGGCCTGTTCGAACCCCTCGACCTTTTACCCAGAAGTACGCTCCTGATACTCCACTTGTTACAGGCATGCGCATTCTGGACTTCCTGTTCCCCCTTGCTAAGGGTGGTGCAGCAGGTATCCCCGGGCCGTTCGGTTCAGGAAAGACCGTCACCCAGCAATCCCTCGCCAAGTATTCCGATGCACAACTTGTTGTCTACATCGGATGCGGTGAGCGTGGCAACGAGATGACCGAAGTGTTGGACGAGTTCCCTCACCTGATCGACCCGAACACCGGTAAGCCGCTCATGAACCGAACCGTCATGATTGCCAACACCTCCAACATGCCTGTAGCTGCTCGTGAGGCTTCGGTGTACACCGGAATCACCATCGCCGAGTACTTCCGTGATATGGGCTACGACGTGGCTCTCATGGCCGACTCCACCTCTCGCTGGGCTGAAGCCATGCGTGAGATTTCCTCTCGTCTTGAGGAGATGCCCGGTGAGGAAGGCTACCCTGCCTACCTCTCTTCTCGAATCGCTGAGTTCTACGAACGAGCTGGCCGTGTTGAAACCTTGAATGGCGACGACGGGTCAGTCACCGTCATCGGTGCAGTGTCTCCACCCGGTGGAGACATTTCAGAACCGGTCTCTCAGGGTACGCTCCGTATCGTGAAGGTGTTCTGGGGTCTTGATGCTGGACTGGCTCGACAACGCCACTTCCCAGCCATCAACTGGCTCAACTCCTACTCGTTGTACCCGCAAAGCCTCGACCAATGGTTCCGGGACAACATCGCTCAAGATTTCCCTGAGATTCGAACGCAGATCAGCGGTCTTCTGCAGATTGAAGCCGAGTTGCAAGAAATCGTCCAACTGGTCGGTTCCGATGCTCTACCCGTGGACCAACAATTGACGTTGGAAGTCGCTCGTATGATTCGTGAGTTCTTCCTGCAGCAAAACGGGTTCCACGAGGTTGACGCTTACTGCGACATCCACCTGCAATACCATATGGCCAAAGCCATTCTTTCCTTCCAAGAAGCCGCCAAAGGCGCCATGGCTGACGGTGCACTGCTCAACGACGTTGTCAACGTGCCTGCCCGCTCAGATTTGATGCGTGGTCGGTTCGAGAAGGGCTACATCGACCGTATTGAAGCCATGGTCAAAGAGATGACCGAACAAATCGCCAACGCCGTGGAGGCCAACTGAGGAGAGGATGAAGATGACTGGAAAAGAATACCGAACCATTACCGACGTGAAAGGCCCTCTGGTCTTTTTGAACAAAACCGAGCCTGTTGCTTTTGGTGAAATCGTTACCCTCCGCCTCGCCAATGGCGACATCAAGAACGGACAGGTGCTTGACACCTCCGACGACTTGGTGATTGTCCAAGTGTTCGAAGGAACAGCCAAGATCAACCGAGAGACCGGTGTCACCTTCATGGGTGATGTGTTCAAACTCCCCGTGAGCACCGACCTCATCGGCCGTATTTTGGACGGTGCTGGCCGCCCTCGTGATGGCGGACCAGAGATTGTTGCTGAAGAGAAAGCGGACATCATTGGTGCAGCTATCAACCCGTACAGCCGACAATCGCCCCACGATTTCATTCAAACGGGTATTTCAGCCATTGACTGCTGTACGACCCTCGTTCGTGGACAAAAACTCCCGATCTTTTCGGCTTCGGGTCTTCCCCACAACGACATTGCTCTGCAAATCGCTCGTCAAGCCAAGTTGAAGGGCTCCGATGAAGAGTTCATTGTGGTGTTCTGCGCCATGGGTATCACCGCTGAAGAATACAATTTCTTCCGTTCCGACTTGGAGCGAACCGGTGCGCTTGAGAACGCTGTGTTGTTCGTTAACCTTGCAGACGACCCAGCTGTTGAGCGAATCATTACCCCTCGTCTCGCTTTGACCGCTGCAGAATACTTGGCCTTCGAGAAGGATTACCACGTACTCGTGATTTACACGGACATGACCAACTACTGCGACGCTCTTCGCCAAATCGGTGCTGCTCGTGAAGAAGTTCCTGGCCGACGTGGATACCCCGGATACATGTACACTGACCTCGCTATGCTTTACGAGCGAGCAGGTATCGTGAAAGGCAAGAAGGGTTCCATCACTCAATTCCCAATTTTGACGATGCCCGGAGACGATATCACTCACCCCATTCCCGACTTGTCGGGGTACATCACGGAAGGTCAGATTGTTATCAGCCGTGAGTTGCATCAACAAGGCATCTATCCGCCGATCAACGTTCTTCCATCGTTGTCCCGTTTGATGGGTTCCTGTATTGGAGCAGAAACCACCCGTGAGGACCACAAGTCAGTCTCCGACCAGATGTACGCCGCTTACGCTCAAGGCCGAGAACTCCGTGGACTTGTCGCCATCGTCGGTGAAGACGCCCTCAATGAACGTGATAAGCAACTTCTTGACTTCTCTGGTGTCTTTGAAGACCGCTTCCTACGACAGTCCCGTGATGAAGACCGAACCATCGAGGAGACCCTTGATTTGTGTTGGAACCTCATGTCCTCCATCGATACCAAGTACCTCGTTCGCCTTGACCAAAAGTGGATTGAAAAGTACCATCCTGACAACCGAGAGTGAGCCCGAGGCAAACCGAACGAAGGAGGTGAGAATGCATGGCACTGGACATCAAACCAACCCGTAGCGAACTCATCAAGCTCAAGGCCCGCATCAAGCAAACCAAGAACGGTTACAAACTCTTGAAAATGAAACGTGATGGTCTCTTTCACGAGTTCCGAACCTTGTTATCTGAGATGATCAAAGCCAAGCGAGACTTGACCGATGCCTACCGATTGGCAAAGACTCGAATCGATTTGGCCAACGCCATTGAAGGAGGGCTCGCCGTACGAGCTGCTGCCATTGCGAACTCGGCTCATCCCGAGGTCGAAGTTGAGCGCCGCAACATCATGGGTGTCGTGGTTCCCAGCGTCACAGGAAGCAACCTCAAGTCGACTTTTTCGGAGCGAGGTATCGGTTTCATCGGTTCATCGCCTTACATCGACGAAGCCAGCGATTCCTTCAGCGAATTGATTGAAAAAATTGTCAAGGCTTCTGAAATGGAAGCAACACTCAAGCGACTCTTGGCTGAGATTGAAGCAACGAAGCGCCGTGTCAACGCTCTCGAGTTCAAAGTGATCCCAGAGTTGGAAGAGGCCAAGGTCTTCATTCAACTTCGCCTTGAAGAGATGGAGCGCGAAGAAACCTTCCGTCTTAAGCGATTCAAGAACAAGTGAGGCCCTAGGATTCCCTAACGAGGGATTCATGGAGGATGGGCCGTACAGACGCAACAAGGGGGCCATGTCTTGGACGATTTATCGGTTGAGATTGAATCTGGGTTGGCCCATCACAAGAAGGCATGGTCTCAGCATGATTTGCTGGCCTCAACATTGAGCGAATACGTCAATGTGCTAAGGAAAAATGGAGGCCGTTGGCCTGCTTGGCAGGTTGCTTCCTCCGACGAAACCATCCATGATGACTTGATCAAACTCAACGCACACCTCGAGAAGTTGGGCTGGATGGGGAAACTTACTCGGGATGAAGAATGGGTCATCACGGTCTTCCCCGCCCCTGAACGTCAATTCCCTCGCATGAACACCGTTCTGATGTTTTGGGGGCTCTCTCTGCTCACCCTCACCCTTGCCGGCGACCATTGGATGTCCAACGCCCGTCCGACCGAAGGTTGGTTTCACTCCTCTTCCTTCATTGATGCCCTTCTTGGATACACCCTTCCTGTCCTCCTCGTTCTTCTCGTTGCGAGCCAAATTCAGCGCAACGTTGCTGCCCGATACGGTGTCCGCAGCGGTCATCTCATGCCCGTTCCAGATTTCACCATCGCCCTCTACGCTCTAGGTTTATTTCCTTCATCGTGGCTGTTTTGGCCTTTTGGATTGCTCTTGATTCCAACCATGCCTCGTATGGATGCGAGGCCTTGGCCTGACCGAGCATCAATCGGATTTACCGCCCTCACCGTCCCTCTTGTGCTGGGATTCGCAGGCGTCATCATGATGTTGATGGGGCTGTCCATGACGCCGGAATACCTCGCCTCAAACGCCATGCCGTTGGTCTCTGTTCCCCCGCTTTTCATCTCGCTGTTCGCAGAACCGCTTCTCGGAAACGATGCCTTCATCCGTCTTCTGTGGGCTCATCCTTGGGTGCATGCAGGTGGAATGTTGATGCTTTTCGCATGGGTCTCCATGCTTCCTATCCCCACCTTCCCCGGAGGTCGCCTCCTCATCGCTCGTATGGGGCTCTTGGATGCGCGCAGCTCAAGCACCCAAAGTCTGATTCTTGTTACAACCCTGTTCTGCGCCTATGTGTTTGGCGTGTTTGAGCAATTTTCCTTGTGGTTCCTTGTCTTCGCCTTGCTTCTTCCGCTTCTCTTTTTCTTCGGGAATGACCTTCGAATCCCTCTGCTTCTCGATGAAACGAATGGTCTCTCTGAGTCCGACCATGGTCGCATGGGACTTTTGCTCCTCCTTGTCTTCCTCTTGCTTTTGCCTGCCGCCCAGCCTGTTCTTCAGGAATCCACCTGGGATGACTCGTTGACCCATGAACTCAATGATCCTGATGCGGCTCTTCTGCAAGAAGACGGCACCTGGGTTTCATCGACCGAAATTCGTATCACGAATCCCTCGGCTTTGGCCAAATCCTTCGCGGTGGGGGCGTTTCTTGAACGGCCCGGCCAAGGGTGGACTGTTTCATGGGATTGCGACGGCGAGACCACCTACAACCTCGACGGCCAAGGATGCGGCTCTGACCTCTTGCCAAAGCGAACGGCCTTTTTCTGGATGAACCTCACGTGGGATGCTCCGACTCAACCTACCCTCGCAAACCTCAGTTATGTTGTTTCGATGAACGATGATTACGAGGTGGTCGAAACTCATGTACGGCCTGCTCTCGAGGTCGTTCCCTCCACGCACTGGTACGATGTACCGGCTGGTGCCTACGTTCAACGATGCATAGACCTGCACGGTTCCCTCCTGAATTCTACCTCTGTCAGCATAAGCGTTGAAGCGTCAAACATCGATGGTCTTCAAACTCAATTGGTGAGTGCCGTCGATGGTGTTGGATTGGAACAAAACATGACCGAAGTTCCTGAAACATTCTGTCTTGAGGGGCTGGACCCCTTGGTCTTCGAATCTTCCATGGGAGCATTGGCCATCAATAACGACACCTTCCTGCCCCAGCTGCCCGAACGCCGAACGTTGGTCGCTCATGTGCCTGAAGAGGGGTGGTTGATCCATGCAGAGGAGGGTCAATCATGGGAAGCACTCCTTGGTGAAGGCGGCGTTCTTTCCATGGACGCTGACCATTGTCCGATCAATTCCAGCATCAGCACGCCAGCTCGGCCACAAGACGGAAGTGCTTGGATTTGGGACACAAAGGTACGGACTTCGGGTGATATTCCCCTGATCGAGTCCAATCAAAACCTGACCTTGCTCATGTCGGAAGGCGCCAACATGTCACTTTGCCAAGATTTGTTCAATCCATATCCCTCAATCTCATTCCCAGTGGTTGAAGGGCCAGAGTTGATGGTTTCGTGGATGGGCACAACTTCTCGGTTTTGGACCACACCTTGGGCCATTGCTACCAACGGAACGGTGCTCAACACCGGAATGACGTCGTTTACCGTTCACAATCCTAACAACACCAGTGTGCCGTTCCGTTTGGACCGAGGTGGCAGTTTTGGTGAGGATTGGGGGCATAATTGGGATGGAAATTCCCTTGCTCCAGGAGACACATCGTTTGAATTGATGCCACCCAGTGCCCCGCTAGCAACCATGTGGCTCTCGTACGAAGCAGGAGCGGTGGTGCTCCATCTTTCCAGTTATCAGTGAGGGATTGGCATTCGAATTTCAGTGCTTGGGGTCGGAGCCATTGGTTCAGTGGTTGCAGCATCCTTGGCGGGTACAGATGTTGAGGTTCACCTCCATGTTCGGGGTGAGCGAGGGGCACTTCAGATGCTTCAAGGGCTCACGATTCAAGGGCACCAATCCATTGAGATAGAGGCCAGCAGGTTCTTGTTTTCCTGTGAGGAATTGCCAGTTGAGGAAGGTCTTCTCCATGGTTCAGATGTGGTTATTCTGGCCTGTAAATCTCATGCGGTTGAACATCTTGCCCAGACGGCAGCCACCTTTCTGAAACCCGACGGTGTAGTGATGGCCTTGTCAAATGGGCTAGGGCACATAACAACGCTTCGTCGAGTGAATGGGCCCGGACGAGTGTTGGCATCAATTACCACTCACGGTGCTTACCTTGAGGCTGAATCAACCGTTTGGGCGGGCTTTGGAGGGGTTGGAGTCGCTCTTCCCCCCATGGGGCCATCGCCGTTGAAGTTGTTAGGCGTGGTTGATGCATTGCGTGATGCCGGATTGGCTCCTTGGGTTCACGAGGACGCCTCAACGCTGGTATGGCAGAAGGTGTTGTTGAACATCGCCATCAATCCAATCGCTGCCCTTGCGGGTTTGAAAAACGGAGAATTGCTCCAAACCGACCTCTTCAATGCCTGCATGATGGTGTACAGAGAGGCTTCCCAAGTGGCTGCCATGGAACGGGTTGTCCTCCCAAGTGAAGAGGATTTTGAAGCCCATCTCCGGGAGGTATTGGAGTTGACCAAGGACAACACATGCAGCATGCTCCAAGACATCAAAGCCGGCCGTGGAACAGAAATTGAGGCCTTGAATCAAGCACTGGTCGTCCTCGCAGAAGAACACGGAATAGCGGTTCCAATCAATCAGACGTTGGTGGCTTTGATTCGTGCTTGTCATCCTTGAGCAGGTCCACATTGTAATGGAGGCCCCTGTTCTCAAGGCGAGTAAGTGCATCATCAACGACCAATTGACCAATCAAGCACAAGTTGCGAAGTTCCACGATTTCACGGGTCGGCCTGGAGGTTTCCCACATCATGTTAATCTCTGAATGAAGAAGATCAAGGCGTCGTTTAGCTCGCTTAAGTCGCTGGTTTGAGCGTACGATTCCCACTTCCTCCGACATGGTGGCCACCAGACTCGTACGGTCGTGGATGATGGGGGCATGTTCTTTCAATTCTTGAAGTCCTTCAGCTCGCCATTTTGGGTGATTGCCATCGTACGTCGATGGAGGGTGTTCAATCAAGTGTTGAGCCACTCGCTCGGCATACACGACGGCTTCAAGTAGACTGTTGGAGGCCAAACGGTTGGCTCCATGCATGCCCGTGCACGCCACTTCTCCAATGGCATAGAGGTGTGGCATCGGTTGATTGGTATCGCGGAGGTGTGCGCGACCAATTTCGTCAACCCGGACGCCTCCCACCATGTAGTGGGCAGCAGGGACCACAGGAATCGGGTCTTTTCCAAGAACCAAGCCTTCCTCTTCCAAGCGTCGAGCAATGGTTGGGAACTTTTCTTTCCATGGGAGGTCAAGGTGAGCGGTGACCAGGTGGACATGGGTGGTGCCGAGGGTTTTCATTTGCTGGTCAATGGCCCGGGCGACGATGTCCCGTGTGGCCATTGAGCCGGCTGGCGTGTAATTCAGCGTGAAGGAATACGGTTCAGGTGATGGAATTGAGCGGCCACTTTTCGTGGCTGAATCACAGGCGTTTTGCCAGGCTACAAGTCCATGGTCATCCAAAAGAACAGCCCCTACCCCTCGAACCGCTTCGGAAACCAAGAACGGACGGGGAGACGGTGATGCCAAGGCGGTGGGGTGGAATTGAATGTAGGCCATATCATCAACGCAAGCGCCTGTTCTATAGGCCATGGCTAAACCATCCCCGGTGGCCACATCTGGGTTGGTGGTTTGTTTCCACAACCGTCCCACTCCCCCCGTGGCAAGAATGATGGCGTCCGCCTCAAGCGTCACCACTTCCTTGGAGTCTTGGTCGAGGCACCACACCCCGGCTACGCCCTGCTCGGGATGGCCATGATGGCGCTGAATCAAGTCAATGGCGAGGGTGTTGGGTTTGAGAGCAATCCCTTCGTGATGCTCTGCGTAAGACGTGAGTGCGCGTTCAATCTCCTTTCCAGTGGCGTCTTTGGCGTGCAGAATTCGCTTGGTTGAATGCCCACCCTCTCGGATAAATGAATAGTTCCCGTTTCTTTCTTTCTCAAATTCAACACCGATGTGGATCAAATCCCGTATGCGCTCGCCGGCTTCGTGAATGATTGAGCGAACGACCGTCTCATCGCATGCTCCATCTCCTGAACGAAGCGTGTCTTGGACATGAGATTCCATGCCTTCGAGGTTGGTTTTGTCAAGGATGGCCGCAATGCCACCCTGTGCCCAATTTGTTGAGGAGTCCTTTGGTCGCTTTTTTGTGACCACGGTGACCTGATGGCCTGCATCAGCAAGTTTACTCGCAGCAAATAAGCCAGCAATGCCGCTGCCGATGATGGCGATGTGGGCCATGTTTCCTTCCTCCCTTGCTTCTCCCTCTCCATCCCCCTTCTTGACGGTGATGGCGAGGTCTGGTTTTGTTTGGGCTCGCAACCCCTATGAATTGGGGTCTGTTGGGAGGCATGAGGACCCTCTCATGTTTGGATTGTCAATGAGAAAGATTCTCACCATCTTTGGGGCTTTGATGATGCTCTTTGTTATCGTCAATGTGCAGTTTGGTAGCGTTGCACCACGCGTGATTGACGGAGCGGAAGGTTACAAGTTGGACGCTTTTCTGATGTTCGAGCCAAGTTGTTCCTTTGACACTGTTGAGGAGGAGCTTCGCTCGAGTGGGACCTCCTATTGTTTGGGAGAGGTAGGGCAGTGGTCCGGTGCCGATGTACTCATGCTCATGGAGGGTTTGTTCTTGTTCGTCTATGGCTTTGAATTGCCACAAAACAAAGGCTGGGCACGGCGATTGCGTAAAATCGGCTTCATCATGGGGGCGATGTTGTGTTCGCTCGCCGTCCTGGATCGGTTTTCGTTGTTGCCATCCTCAGCCAGTTCAGAAGGGCTTGCAACGTTGTTTCCATTTCCAGTTCAACCGTGGGTTGTTCAAATCATGTTCGCCGTTTTCGGTGTCATCATGATGCGAGGGCCGAAATATTGGGAGGCGGAAGCCGTCTCCCAGACGCGAGACAAGTTGGAGCGGAGAAGGGAAAAAGCCGGTGCTTTCCGTTCATCCTTCTTCAATTCAGAAAAGCACGACAGCAAGACGCTTGAGCGTACCGAAAGGTCCCGTCTTTTGCGCTCCGACAAGAACCTAGCAATGAGCCGTCGTCGAAGCAATTTGTTGGTGATGGCCACCTGCCCTTACTGCGGGGGCGCCGGATGTAAAAAGTGCAACAATCAAGGCGTATTTTGACCTCTGTCGGCGAAGAATCCCAACCCCCAAAAACCGGGGCACTGAGCCACGGTTCTTCGGATTGTTTTTAACCTGTAAAGAACGGGTACTGTGAAAGTGATGAGAACAAAGTTCCATCACAAGAGGGATAGGGATGTACCTAAAATCACTTGAAGTGCTCAATTTCAAATCATTCAAGGGTGAAGTGACCGTACCCCTTGACCGAGGATTTACGGCCATTACCGGTCCAAACGGGTCTGGTAAATCGAATTGTGGCGATGCCATTCAATTCGTTCTCGGCCCCAAATCCAACCGGGTAATTCGGGCCCAAAATTCAACCGACCTAATCTTCAATGGAGGAAAGAACTCCAAGCCTGCACGAGACTGCTCAGTTACCCTTGTTTTCGCCAACCCGGTCATGAGCAATGGCCGTCGCCGTCTGCCTCTTGACAAAGAAGAAATCCGAATGTCTCGTAGCATTCGACTTACGGCTTCAAACAATCCAGTCACATCCTACAAACTCAACGGGGAAGACAGCACGCAGAAGGTATTTCACCGCCTGCTAGGGGCTGCGAACGCTCGACCAGACGGCTACAATATTGTGCTTCAAGGTGACGTGACGAGTTTGGCCAAGATGACGGCCAATGAGCGTCGGAAGGTGCTTGACAACGTCGCAGGTGTTACGTCCTACGACGACGAAATTCGCAAAGCCAACAAACAGAAGGACATGGTGGAGAATTACCTCGACCGCATTGGTCTGCTTGAAAAAGAGCAACTTGAGCGCCTCTCTACCTTGGCGAAGGAACGGCATGTCGCTCAAAAAGCCAAGGAGGTAAGCGACGCCATCCAAGTTACAAACGCCATGCTCCTGCAATCCCGCTACGCCACCCTGAAGAATGAATTGGCTTTCCATATCGAGGAGCGTCAGAAGTACCTCGCTCAAAGTCAAACGCTCCTTGATGAGCACAAAGCTACCGCAAAGGAGCTTCTCGAATTGGATGACAAGATCGCTGAAATCCAACGTGAAATAAATCAACTCACGGGCGGAGAGACCTCTGAACTCGGCCAGGCCATTCAAGCGCTTCAAGTGGCCATTGAACTCAACAATGACCGTTTGGTGGAAGCGACCAAGGAAGAGGAAGAAGAGGCCGAGGAAGTGGTCCAGGTCAAGGAACAACTCGATGAAGCTTCAGAAGAACTTTCGGCCTTTGTTTCGAATTTGGAATCGGCGAACTCTGCCCTTGCAGAGGCGCTTGAACAACTGAAAGAAGCCCAGGATGAAGAAGGCCGGGTTCGCCAAGCGTTGGCCATGGCCGGAGAGCAAAATCAACACCTGGCGGAAGCTTTGGCCACTGCGGAAGAACTCGTTGAAGACCAAGAGCAACAACGAAGCGAAGCCCAAAGCGAGGTTGACAAGTTGGCCGTTGAAGCGGATTTGGTTGGACAACAATTGGCCACGGCTCAAGAGGAAAGTGAAGAATTGCGTTTGGCCCTTGGAGAACTTGGTATTCGCCTTCAGGAGCTTTCCGATGAAGCCCCAGAATACGATCGCAATGCCCTTGCCCAACAACTCATCGACGCCCAACGAGCTGAGTCGCAACTCGGCGAGGACCGCTCCCGAATCGAAATCAAACTTCGTGAGGCCGAGCGGGCCCTCAATTTGGCGAAGGCCGAGATGGAACAAAAATCGGGGGCCAAAGGATTGGCTGGCGGCGCGAGTGCCGTCCTTGCTGCACGAGACAATCAAGAATTACGCGGCATCATCGGCACCGTGGCAGAGCTTTGTGCTCCCAAAGACAGTGCTCATGAAGTGGCCTTAGCGACGGCCATCGGAGCGGGAATGGCCTCCGTTGTCGTTGAAACCGATCAAGATGCTGCCAATGCGATTCGATGGCTTGCCGAAAACCGAGCAGGCCGTGCCACGTTCCTGCCCATCAACAAACTCAACAGCTCCCGGGCTGGCGGGAAGACGGTCATGACCTCTCGAAAGGATGGCGTTCTCGGATTCGCCCATGAAATGCTTGATTATGATCCAAGGATCGATGTGGCCGTCCGCTTTGCTTTGCGAAACACACTCATCGTGGAAAACCTCAGCATCGCTCGACAATACATGGGTGGAACCCGTTTCGTCACGCTACGTGGAGATGTGATTGAATCCGGCGGGGCCATGGTTGGTGGGTCCAAGCGGAAGATGAACATCTCCTTCGGTGGACGCATTCAGGGCGCCTCGGAGGTTGAGAAGTATACCGGAGAGGTGGACAAGTACCATTTGATGGAGCGTACCGTCAACGAGGCGCTTCGAGAAGCACGGACCAATCAACAATTGATTCGAAACAAGATCAACGCCATGGTTGACGATTCCCACGCTACCGAAATGCGTGAGGTGAAAGCCGAACAAAAACAGACGGGCCAAGCGCACAAGAAGGCCTTGGGTGTCGTGTCAGGGTTGGAAGGAAAATTGGATGAAGTTCGTCAAAATGCTCAGGATGCTTTGCGAGGTTTGGATGCGGCAGACCGTACCCTCTCAAGTGCAAAGCAAGCCCATCAAACAGCCAAAGAGGCCTTGGAGGCGGCTAGCCCTGAGCATTTGCGTGAACGCATGCACGCTGCCAACCTCCTTCGAGTGAGTGCTCAAGGGGAGAAAGAAAAGGCTGAGGAAACATTGAGCAGCGGTGCGAGTCACCAAACAGTGCTGCAACGACGTGTCGATGAGATTGAAGCACGGCTTCGCTCCCTGGATGAAAACAAAGAGTCACGGTTGGTTCGCATCGATGAGCTCGAAGCGAATTTGGCCACTGACCGAATCGCTCTCAAGGCCAAGAAGGACGAACAAGCGGTCTACCTCGAGGAGAATCAAGGCCTCGAAACTGAACGCCAAGAATTGACCGACCAGCGTGCTACGCTTCGTGTACGAAACGAGGAACGATTGACGCAAGCACAAAACAATCGAAGACTGGCTGAGGATTTGATGCGCACCATCGCAGAAAAAGAAGGTGAGGTCCAACTCATGGGCCAGGAATTGATCGATGCCAATCTTTCACTCAACGATTTGCCAGAGGGCTTGAAGAACGTGGGAGAGTTGGAACGTGAACTTCGAAACCTGCAACGTCGCATGGATAACTTCGGTAACGTCAACATGATGGCGATTGAACAGTACGATGAATGCCAGGCTCGTCTGGATTTGATGAAGGACGAATTCGCCACCCTGCAGTCTCGTCGTAAGCATCTCATCGAGGTCACGGAACAACTTGAATCTCAGCGAAAAGAACGCCTGCTGGATGTCTTGGAAAAGGTCAACGAGAATTTCAAGAAGTCCTACAATGAACTTTCTGACGGTGGACGCGGTGAACTCTTCCTCGAGAATCCCGCTGAACCCTTCAAAGGAGGTCTTGAGTTGTGGGCGCAACCACGCGGAAAATCGTCAAAGGTCAGCCGTCAACAACTCTCTGGTGGAGAGCAATCAATGGCGGCTTTGGCGCTCATTTTTGCCATTCAAGATTACGACCCAAGTCCGTTTTACTACTTCGATGAAGTTGATCAAAACCTCGACGCCTACAACGCCGAGCGCATTGCAAAGATGTGTCGAAAACGGAGCCAGCGTGCTCAATTCATCATGGTCACCTTACGAAAGGTCTCCCTCAAGTTGGCAGACCACCACATCGGTATCACGCACGGCGGTGACGGTTGCAGTCGCCGCATTCTCGACTTTGACCGAGAGCGCGCCATCGCTTTGGGCGAGGCTGCGCTCAAGGAAGCCCAGAAGGACGCTGACAAGAACGAGAGCCGAATTCTTGATGCGGTTGCGGCCGCGGATGACATGCCGGTTGTTCCAGATGCCCTTGAGGTCCCCAAGAGTTTGGGTGGTCTGCTGGCGCACATGCACGAGGATGGCGAACAGCAAGCCACTCCTGAATCAAGCATGGGTGGGTTGATGGAGCGGACGCAGGAGTTTACTGAAGACATCAATGAACGGGCCGAAGTTGCGGCCAAGGTTGCTCAAGCAAGTGAACCCGAGAGTGATGTGGCACAGAATCTCTCCGAAAGTGCAGTTGAATCTGAAGAGCAGTGAGGTGTTTTCATGGCTGAACAACAAAGCATGCTCGATCGATGGTTCCTCCAGCAAGAGGTCATTGACCAACTTCTGGGACAAGGAGAAGAACGGGAAGATGCTGAGTCTTTTGGCCAGCGTATCGCAGCCATCGCAGCCACTGAAGAAGCCGAACATCAAAGCCTCCACGACCCGTTTGACCGGTCAGTAGCGTTGGTGCTTTCCCTTGTACGTGAAGAAGCATTCAACCCTTGGGACGTCGACCTTTCGGCCTTCCTGAACGTCTTCGCCCAACGTGTCAAAGACGGTGAAAACCTCGACTTGGCGGCGTGTGGCCGATTGATTCGCCTCTCATGGGAGGTTCTTCACCATCAATCAGCAGTGCTGTTTGAGAAAATCCAACCCGTTGAGGAAGATGAGTGGGAGGATGACCACGGGTTCGGCTGGGAGAGCGAATACGACGATGAAGCATTTTTCTTTACGCAATCGGTTCTTGATGGAGATGCCGATGAGATGCTGACGTCCTTCTTTGACGAACGTGTTCGACGCGACGAAGGGCGCCCAGTCACGTTGGCTGAACTGCTTTCGGCGTTCAAGGACGCCGCCGATGATGCGGAAGCCCTCAAGCAACGTGAAATCAACCGTCTTGAGCATGAGCAAGAGCTGAGCGAGTACCTCGAAAATGTGGGTGGAAGGATGCACAATGAAGACCTTGAAGGCGACATTGAGCGATGTTGGAACGCCTTGAAAGCGACCTGCGCTGAAGCAGAGGCGCCGGTTGTACCTCTCGTGAAGGTCATCGCTAAACTCAAGCCGCTGCTGGTCTCCACCTTTGGTTCAACGCTCGATGACCCAGAAAGTGAAGCCTTTGTTGCATCATTCATCGCTGGATTGTTCTTGACGCACCGTCGGATGGCCAGCATTTCACAGGAGGGGGAAGAAGTTGCGAACATTATGATCGAAGACCTCTGGCCAGACCTCACCTCCTTCAATGATGTTCTCGACGCCGTTGATGCCCTCATGGCAGAGGATGCAGAGGCTCTTGGTGGTCAAACCACGGGTTCAGAGCACCGCATGGAAGCCATTGCTGAACGTGCCCGTGTCGCAGAGGAACGCGAGGCGAGAAGGCAGGCAAAACTCGAAGCCAAAGCTGCCAAAGAGGCGTCAGCGAATTCAGCCGATGCTCCAAAGGTGGATGTTGAGGATGAAGCGACCAATGCGATGTTGAACGAACACGATTGGTTGGTGGAGTGAGGGTGAAGACATGACTGAGTTGCCGTTGGAATCCTTGATTGAAGCCACCTTGTTCAGTTCTGGCAAGTCCATGTCCGTAGCGGAGTTGTCAAAGGTCCTTGGCTACGATGAAGACGAGATGTTGGATTGCCTCGGTTCGCTTCAAGCGACGCTCAAGCGACGGAAGGGAGGAGCACTCCAACTGGCTGAGGTAGGTGATCGATGGGCCCTGGAAGTCAAACCTGGCATCGCTTCACACCTTCCAAGGGAAACAAAAACCGACATGCCTCCGAAGTTGTTGAAAGCAGCAGCCCTCATCGCTTACCATCAACCCATGCCACAAGCTCGTCTTGTGGAACTGCTCGGACAGAAAGCCTACGACTATGTCCGGGAACTTGCTCAGCATGGCATGATTGATCGTCGAAAAGATGGAAATACCCGTCGATTGGCCACTACGAGGCGGTTTTCTGAAGCCTTTGGCTGTCCCCACACGGACCGGAAGAAGGTCAAAGCGTGGTTCAGGGAGCAGGTGCAATCAAGCGGCCTCCTAGACGAACTTGGAGATCGCAAAGAAATTCTTCGAGAAGAATCTGATGAGTCTGGGACGGTTCAAGCCTCGCTCCCAGTTTCACAAGAAGAGTGAGTCTCAACCTTGGCGCATTTCTGCCAACCAGGTTTCAACTAAACTTTGTGTGCGGTGGCCCTCATGGGCTTGTAAACGAGCCGCCAAAGCGTCAACCTCGTCTCCAACTGCGCCAGCACTCACGGCCATGTTCTTGGCATGGAGTTTCATGTGACCGGCTTGGATTCCTTTGGTGGACAAGGCACGCAAGGCTCCGAGGTTTTGTGCGAGTCCGGCGCAAAGAATGATGCCAGCGAGTTCCTGAGCCGTTTCAACGCCCAAAATTGCCAGGTTTGCACGAGCGGCTGGATGGACTTTTGAAGCGCCTCCAACAATGCCAACGGCCATTGGGAGTTCCATTGAGCCCACGAGGTTCCCTTCGCCGTCTTTGGTCCAATTGGACATTGAAGTGTACCGTCCATCGGATAAAGTAGGCCAAGCGTGGCAACCTGCCTCAATGGCTCTCCAGTCTTGGCCGCACGCTAGGGCAACGCTGCTGATAGCGTTCATCACGCCCTTGTTGTGAGTGGCTGCTCGATAGGGGTCTTCCACTGCAAAGGCATGGGCTTGAAGGATCCCTTCAATGACGGCTTCTCCATCTTCTTTTGTTCCATTGGAGGCCATTTCTTCGGGGGTGAAGACTCCGGAGACCCGAGCAAGGCGGTGGCCTGCCAAATTAGAGAGGATTCGTAGATGAGCACGACCTCCTGTTAGGGCTTCAATTCGGGGGGCGACTCGTTCAGCCATGGTGTTGACGGCGTTGGCTCCCATCGCGTCCCTGCAGTCAACCAGCAGGTGGATGATGAGCATGGTCCCTAGGGGCGTGGGGAGTTGTCGAACTTCAATGTCTTTGCACCCTCCACCGAGTGCGATCATGCGGGAGGGGATGTCATTGCAAAAGGTCATGAGTTCGTCTTTGGCTTCAAGGACGTTGGTGGATGCTTGCTCAATGTTTTCCACGTCGAGCAGTTGGATTTGTCCAATCATAACGGGGTCGTCGTTGTTGGTGGAAAATCCTCCATGGCCCAAACATCGCTTGGCCATGTTGGATGCGGCCGCTACAACGCTTGATTCTTCCAAGCAAAAGGGTATCAGGTAGTGCTTTCCATCGATAACGAAGTTGGTAGCGACTCCAACGGGTAGCGACATGGTTCCGATGACGTTCTCTATCATTCGATCGGCAGCGGTCTCATCGAGTTCCCCATGGGCGGCAAGGGCGCGGACGTGCTCTTCGTTGAGTTGAGTTGCTTTTGCCACCAATGCACGCCGTTCTTCAACGCTGAGTTTGTACAATCCCTTGATTCGACTGTTGTCAACCGGCATGGTGCTCCCATGCAGAGGCTGGGGGATTCGTTCCTTGAATCAATCGCTGCTCGAGGGTGGTTTCACGCCAAAGTTAACACATTTAACACTTCGATTAACGCGTTAATCGGCCGTTAATTGACCGTTAATCTCTCCTATTGTGGCCCCTCGGTCGTCTTCCTAACGCTTTGTAACGGCACGAATCTGCCGGGTGAACTTGTGAAACATCATATACTTGGATAATGTTGTGCAGGCATGGTTCGAGAAACGCATGCCTATGGCTTGCCGTATTTGGATGAGAACCCGTTTTCCATTCGTCCGCTTGAAGCAGGAGAGTCTGGGAAATTGGTCGGACGTGAAGACGCCTTCAATCGCCTCCGGAGTTTCTTGAGGCTCCATTCAGCTCGACGAATCATGTTGCTGGGTCCATTGGGTTCTGGTCGGACTTCCTTGGCGCGGTGCCTCAAGCCCTATGCTGGGGCCTCGGCCACCATTGACCACTTGCCGGCTCACTCTCCCGCAACCTCCCTCCTCAACATGTGTTATCGCCAGATGATTGGTGTTGAACCTCCCATCGACCGAACTGAACTGGTGAATGACTTGGTGAACGAGATGTACAGTTTTAATGACAAACTCCCTATGATCGTCATTGATGTTCCTGCCAGCGACCTTTCTGTGCTTGAAGTGGCTTTGCGGGATGCCCATTCATCCCTAGAGCGGTTGAATGCACTCTTGGTGCTCGTGTGCGATGTCAAAGAACGCCACCAACTTCCTTCAACGGTGGTTGAGGGGTTCGAGGTTCTTCGGCTTTCCCCGTTTTCGGCGGGAGATGTCATGGGCCTTGTACGTCAACGCTTGGCATCCGTTGGCGTGGTTGATAGTGAGTTTTCAATGAATGATGCGACCGCTCTCCTCGACGATTGTGACGGCTACCCTGCATCGGTTATCACGCTCCTACGCGATGCCGTCGATGGTATACGCATGGGTCAATCCAAGGACTTGCCATTGCCCTTTGTTGACACCTCTGCAAAGATCCAACCAAGGGATGAGCCCGAATCGTTGCACCGATTGATGGGTGAAAGCACGGAAGAAAGTGGAGCTCCTGAACAAGAACCTACTTTGCCCGGATCTCATGATGGAGCAGAGGTGGTCGATGCGCCAATTTCCGACGTCATTGACGCTTCCATGCCCTGGGACCAGCGAGCCGACCTTTTGGAACAACCTCTGTCAATTTTTGACGAGGTAGAAGAATCACTTCCGATTGGATTTGAGTTGGACATTGGGAAATTGTCGGAGGCACAAGACAACGATGAGCCGCTTCAAGCCACCCCTTTCAATACTCCAATCATTGATGCGGACGCGGTCAGAGGTGGGCCTTCGACGCCCGTGAGTGGAATGTTCAAGAATCTCGCTCGGCGAAACAAGGATGCGAATCTAGCCAACGGCCTCGATACGGATGATGGACGAAACGCGCAGGATGAATTGGTTGATGCCTCCAACGAACACCAGTATTGGGTGAACGAGGCCTTGATGCCAACTGCTCCAGAAGAACCTATTTCCGAGGAAGAATCGGCGATGCTGCTCCATGATGAAGTTGGTTTTGTTGACGATCTTTCTCAGGTCGATGCGGTGCCACATCCTGATGTTGGCCCACCTCTTGTCCACGAAGAGAGAGAACCTCACGCTCAGTCGAACAACGCCATGCTTGAGGCTTTGAATGGGTTGATGGCCATGTTACAACCAGCGTCCAATCCTGCTCCACACCACGAGGGCCTTCTGTCCTTCTTGCAACGAAGGTACCGGGAACGAGAAGGTCCACGGGAAGCCTATGCTTTGGACAAACATGCCCTGAGTTCATTGAACCCGTCCGAGAGTTACGTGGTTTCTGTCGCACATCAACGAATGTATTCACCTTCCGACGAATACATTCTGAATCATTTGAGCGTCAAACGAGCGCGGCTCTCCCAAATCAGCAATCGGCTCCTCAAGCACGGAATTTTGCAGGTTCAGCAGGTTGGGCGCTCTCGCAAGTATTCGCTTACTCAGGCCGCAAGGGCCCAACTTATGGCGTGGGGCGCCGTAGGAGGTGATGTTTGATGACTTGGAACATTGCATGGTCGTGGCAGGCTGACGGCCGAATTGCTACCATCGCCGCCATTGAAGGAGGGGTTCTCGTGAGCTCCGGCCTCCAACTTGAATTGCTCGAAGCTGATGGTCGGAGCCGATGGAAGGTGGATGTTCCGTTCAAAGTGCATGCTGCCCACGCCACGCAGGGGACCATCGGTCTGTTGGCGGCCCACGGCTTCTACCTCGTCAACACCAGCGACGGGTCCATGGTAAACGAAGGACGTAGCGCACCAGGTGGATTTAGCGACCTTTCACCCCGTCCAGGCGGGGGTTGGGCCTTGGCCGGACGAAAGGGTGAAATTCACCTCTTCTCGCAACATGGTCGAGGGATTCGCCGTGTTGATAGTGGGCCAGTCCGCCGATTGATTGGGTGGTTGGACCGAGAACATCTTCTTTGGCAAGACCCCGAAGGTCACCTTTGGTGCGGACGGCTAACCGGAGAGGACCGCAAACGCAAGTTGGAGGAAAGGCCCTGGAGTTGGTGTTCCACACTGTCCCAAGGACGTCTCCTCCTGCAAAGCAGTGATGGTGGCCTATGGGAAGGCGTTCCACATCCATTCGGTTGGGACATGCTCAACCATCTTGAGCATGACAGCCTGGAACCCATGAGCGCTGTTCGAAGCGGTGATGGTTGGTGGGTACTTGGGATTGAAGGACATCTCATCTCGATGACCGATGGGCCGAGTGAGGTTGGCCAAGACCTTCCGCTCACTCAAGGCATGAACTTGGGAGATCTGCTCGTGTTGTGCACGCCTGATGCGATGGCGACGGCAACACGTGATGGTTTGGTTCGCCGATGGACAGCGCCACATCTCGCTGATGCTGAGCGCGAAGGCCGCTACAAAGCGGCTGCAGAAGCGGCGATGGCGAGGAATTGGGAAGAACGGCGTCAGATGTTCTTGCGTGCTCAGGAAGCTGAGGATCATGGAAAACTCTCCTTAGCGATTGAACTCTACGAAGCCCTTGGTCGAACAGAGGATGCTCGGAACCTCCTCAAACGCCAAAAGGAGGGTGGAGAATGAGCGATGAAGGCACGACGCTCAGTGTTGAACGTGTGGAATCCTACCTTGACATAACCAAACGAGCCAGGGCGAAAGCCACCCCCTGTGTTGTCGAGGGTTCTACGGAAGCGGCGCACTTGGCCATCATGCTCCGGATGGCTGATGACTACGCCTCTGATGCCCATCACTTCTTGACAAAAGGCGACCTTGTTCGTGCGTTCGGCGCCATCAACTATGCTCATGCTTGGATTGATGCTGGTGTCAAAATCGGTTGGCTTGACGGCCACGGGGACGACGTCTTATTCACGCTACCTTGACGCTTCTATAGCGAGTCAACAAGATAGAGATGGGTGTTTTGACGCACCTCAACCACCCTCAGGTTGGCTTCATAGAGTCGGTGTTTTAGATCTGTGTCAACCGTGAGGGTGGCCCAATTCTTTTCAAGAGCACAGGCAAAGATCTCATCGTCGGTGTGCCCTTCAACCTCGGGGACATGGGTTTCTGCTTTGGAACGAAGAAGTTGAAGCAAGAGGGATTTCTTTTTCGGTCGTTGGGTCTCAAGATGGAACAGTTCACGCTCAACGCTTGGGAGCAGAACCCACGTGCATGGTCCGAGGAGAGCTTCCAAGTCCCGTTCAACATTGAGTTGGGCGTTCATGCAAGCAACCCATCCACATGCATCAATGAGCACGTGCTGCATTGGCAACACCTCAGACGATGGTTCCGTATCCAATCAGGCGCCACCTGGAGCCGACTCGGCGAGAAAGTGATATTCGCTGGCCTTTATCAGCGCAAATTGGCAGTCGCAATTCGAGTTTTGTTCGGCCCTTTTCTGCATTTCTTGTCACGCCCACAGAGGTTGCTGTGGCAACGTTCAGCATCAACATCTCGTTGTTTCGCAACGGCTGAATTTTTTCATTGGATGACAGGTCGCCCGAGACCATGTATTCCATCAGGTTCACCTCAACGGAGATGTTGCTGTGGATTTCGGGAAGGTCGCCCTTTCTTGCCACGACTTGTCCGGAAAGGTTGTCTGACGTGGTGATGGAAGGGTCCAGGAAGGTCGCCATGCCGCACAGGCCTCCGGCATGCATGGTATCGAGGTTCAAGCCGCCGCCCTGCATGCTGCTGACCACGGCTTCAATGGGCTCCCATGTCGACTTGTTGCCTTTCTCGATTTTACGACCGGGTCCGATGATGATTTCGTCGCCTTCGGAGAATTCCCCTTCAACGATGCTTCCACCAATCACGCCTCCACGGAGTTTCGTGGGTCGCGTTCCAGGCCGGTTGATGTCAAAGGAGCGTGCTACATGCATGATTGAGCGCTTGTCTTTTGATCGGTCTGGGGTAGGAATGGTCGCTTCAATGGCTTGAATCAGGACATCAAGGTTTACGTCGTGGTGAGCGGAAACGGGAATGATCGGGGCGTCTTGGGCAATCGTTCCTTCCAAGAAACTCTTGATTTCACCATGCGACTCCATGGCGCGTTCCTTGGAAACGAGGTCGATTTTGTTTTGAACGATGACGATGTTCTTGATGCCTGCAATTTCAAGCGCCATGAGGTGTTCACGAGTTTGTGGTTGTGGACATGTTTCGTTGGCTGCGACCATCAGCATGGCTCCATCCATGATGGAGGCTCCTGTGATCATGATGGCCATGAGCGTCTCGTGGCCGGGAGCGTCAACAAACGAAACGACGCGTTCCAACTCAGATTCAACATCCTTTGCACCATCGGGTCGCTTTCCGGTGGCGTAGTACCGCCCAGTGTCGTCCTTGTAGAAGGCCGTATCAGCATACCCAAGTTTGATTGAAATGCCACGCTTGCGTTCTTCGGAGTGTGTGTCGGTCCAAACGCCAGACAAGGCTTGTGTGAGCGTTGTTTTTCCGTGGTCGACGTGGCCGACCAAGCCGATGTTCACTTCGGGTTGGGCAGGAAGCTTTCGTGCCATGCTTCCCACTCCTCATGTCCTGCGATTACCCTCTCGGGTTCACTCCGATGCTTCCTCGCCTTCGGCGCCGAGGATGGTGGCGAGTGGCTTCTTACCAGACTCGACCACTTTGAGGTTGATTTGTCGCGTGTCTTGAGTGACCATGCTTCCACGGAAATTGCGACGCTTGCGAAGTCCATCGGGCTTGTAGCGGAATCGCTTCTGCTCGCCGCCCTTTTTCTTGTTGACAATCACTTCACCCTTGTATCCAGTGGATTGGGTGACGAGAATGGATTGGCGGTTGCCGCCTTCCAGGTCTCGGCGCATAGGCGTTCCCGTCTTGTCGGAGCCGCCCGTGATTTCGAGTTTGTAGCCTGATAGCGTCTTGTCGCCCTCTCCTACAAACAATCCGTCAACAACATCGCCAATGCGCTTTCCAAGCATTTGAGCGTGGTTGTTGCCACTAATCTTCAAGGCGTACGACTTGCCGCCGTTTTTGGAATCGGTATCATTGACCACAGCGACGAATTCAGCATCATTTCCTGCCATAGGAGCACCTCTCGGGATTTCTCCGACCGAAGACCCGTATTTAGCCCCATCGTCTGCATCGTTGAAGTCGAGGTCAGCGAAGTCGCTTCGGGAGCAGCAATTCGAGTCGGTTTGCAATGTCGGCTGGGAGGAAGTGGGGCATGCTCAGGTGGGTGGTTCGACCCCGCCCTCCTGGCACGGTTGCAACTCGGGTGGCGATGATGCCCTCGCGTTCGATTTGCTTGGCGTATTTCCACAACGTGGTGTGGCTTTTCGGTTTTTGTTCGTATTCTTCGCACACAACCGCATACAAGCGTTCCACATCGCCCATGGTCATCGTCTCTTCAGAGCGCAAACGTCGGCACACAGCCAGCAAGACCAACATGCCCTGAGGCGGGAGATCGTCCACGACTTCGAGGCGTGTGCTGGTATCAAGCGCCACATTATCGCTCATGGCGTGGATGTCTTCGACGGTGATGGCTCGTTCATTGTACCCGTCCTGCCGGAATTCGCAGCGTTCTGCGGCGGCGCTCAGGTATTCGATGACCCGGCGTGCATCCCCGCTGCTCGCTGCCCGTTCGGCCAGCAATCGGAGGGTGGCATCGGTCCATGTTCCAGGAACCAAGGCCAGTTCTGCTCGTTGACGAACGATGCCTTCCAATCCATCCACCGTGTACGAAGGAATGCGAAGATGATTGGATTGTCCAAACTTCGATATAACCGCCGTTTCGAGGACATCAAGCACTTGTTCTTGGCTGATAAGCATCAATGAGATTGTCCCAGTCCCGTCTTGGTCCTCGTCAATTCGAAGCAATTGATAGAGCAATTCGTCGCCCGAACGACGCAGCATATGGTCCACTTCGTCGAGGACCACGATGAGGTGTGTCGATGTCCTTCGCAGCATTTTTCGCAAACTGAGAAGCATTTCTCCCAGGGAGAGTCCTCGGTCGGGATGGCCCGGGTCAAATTGGTGAAGGATACGTTGAGCCACCCGCATGCTCGTCGAGGCATTTCGACAGTTGATGTGAGCGACTTTGAGTTCCCGTTTTCCCGCAAGATGACGTTGGAGGTCCCTGCAGAAGGTCTTGGCCAGAACCGTTTTCCCACTGCCCACCGGTCCGGTGATGACCGCACGGGCGGCCCCTTCTGGAGAGGCTACGTTGGAAAACTTCGAAGCCAACTCTCGTTGGATGTCTTCTCGGCCCACCAGCGTTTCTGGAACGTGGTCAAAATCCAACATCTCTGGATGGGCGATGATGAGCCCAGCGCCGATGCGGTCAAGATAGTCCACCATATCAAGGGAATGCTGTTGTCAACCGTTCTAAAAGATGTGGTCTCTGCAGCGAAGGCGAAACCGGTTTTGTCAATTCCTCGTACGCCGGTTCAAGGAATTTCGTCGAATTGGTATCCTGTTTCCCATTTCTTCTCGCCGAGTGCAACTTCAAGCTCAAAGGGCGTGATCAGCGGTTTGCGGTACTTGACGGCATCATCGATGGCGATGCGTGGACAAGCTGTGTTGACAAAGGCATCCACTGGATAGAAATCGATCAGTTCGGGCCCAACATGCTCAAGCGCCAAGAGGTAACCCTTCTTCCCGTGCTTTGCCAACATTCGCTTCATGCGCAAAGCCAACGTGCGTCGCATCTGCCCAGGTTTTTCTCCGATGAGGATGCCGAAGGAGTTGGCATCTTGGACACTCATAATCAGGCCAAACCGTTGCCGCAAAATGCGTTCAATACGTTGCAACGACATTTCCTCAGCATCGCCGGTATAAGGGTCGAGCATGGCCAATGGTTTTCCAGTGTGGAGGACCAGCCCGATGGGGTGGAAATCTCCACTGCCAAGGAAGAGGTAATGGCCAATCGAAGGGTCGTCGCCGGAATAGTTGCAGCCGAGGACTTGGCCTGGGAACGAGAGCCGTGCGCCACCGATGGGGATGGTCACGTCGAACCCTGCCTTTTCCAAACGGTCGTGAAATTCGGGGAGGAGGTGAAGGTGTTGAATGGAGCCCACAAGCCCAAGCTTTGTATCGGTGAGCGGAGCCATTCGGCCGACGGCGTCCATGAAGCGTTCTTGGGCTTCTTCTTCGCTCAGGTCGTTCGTTTGCTCTTGTTGAGCAAGCCGCTGCTGGGCCATGTTCCGATGTTGTTCCAACCAGGGGAGGACGGTGTTAAGTTCGGGATCTCCTTCGTAGGTGACGTTGATGAATTGCGTTGGCATTCCAGAATCGATGTTCATTTGTGAGTGGCCCATGTGAGCCACCAATTCCACGCCCATCAGTTGCATTTTGTCATGAACCAAATCGCAAGCACCGTAGCAAGGGTCGGCGGCGAGGACCACTTGAGCGCTCGTTTCGGTCTCAATGGTATCCATCATCTCGAGGGCTTGCATCTTCAGCCCTTCAGGAACTTGGAGCGCAATCAGTCGGTTGTCGTTGGCGCGAATCCGCTCCATCAACTCGTCCAACTCGAAGTCGTGGCGGTCAAGGTCCATGCTTCCCCTCAACCCGTCGGCGGCGCCCCTCCCTCATGAAGGCACCCATCAAAGCAAGGGATTAATCGTCGTCAAGGAGGACAACCTTGGCCCCCTCCATTTCCAAACGAACCAAAGATTGGATACGTATCTCGGGGTAATTTCCTTGCAGGCGCTTCATTCCACCGCCTTTCTCAACCACCGTAATGACATCGGTGACGTAAGCCCCGGCGCGTCGGACGCCTTCAATAACGGCCTCGAGGGTTCCTCCTGTTGACAGTACGTCGTCCAAGATGGCAATGCGTTCACCTTCCTTGAGGTCGTTGAGGTACATGGCGCCCTTCGAATAGCCGGTGGATTGGTCGATTTCCACTTCGCCATCAAGCCCATAGGAGCGTTTCCGAGCGATGATGAGTGGAAGGCCGGTTGCCATACTGAGCGGAGCCGTGAGTGGAAGCCCCATGGCTTCAATGCCCAAGATCATGTCAATCTCGCTCCAATTGACTCGGTCCACGACGAGTTTGGTGATGGCGTTGAGAACTTCGGGATCCATTCGAGGGACGCCATCGGTGATGGGATGGATGAAGTAGGGGTAATCGCCTTTCCAGATGACCGGTGCAGCCTGGAGGCTTGCGCGGAGTTCCTTCATCGCATCAGTCATGATGTGGGGATGAGGTGTGAGTTAATCATCCTTGAGGATGAAGCGTTCCTTTTGGGGGCAGCTCACAACTCGGCGAGGTATTCAACATACTCATTGTGTTCCATGAGGTTCTCAAGCAGTTGCTTATCGTCGGGATTCAGTTGGAGTTCATGCGGTTCGAGCAAGATAATCCAGCCGTCGTTGTATGCAGAATCGTTAACGAGGTCGGGGTTGATCTCCACTTCACCGTTTACGTCGGAGATCAGTCCGGAGAAAGGAGAGGTCAGTGCGACCTTTTCATCGGCCGTCCACAAGGAAAACAAACTTCCGCCTTCGTCAACTTCGGTTTCAGCCTGGGGGAGGATGACGCGGAGCACATCACCAATCTCAACTCGAAGAAATTCACTCACGCCAATCATGAGTTTCTGGTCTTTCTGTTGGAACCACAAGTGGTCCATTGAGTATTTTCTGTCTTGAGCAATCACAAATTCGATGATGTCGTCATCCACGTTCTTCGCCTCGTATCGCGGCTTTCACAGGTGATATATGAAGACTGAGGAAGAATTTGTTTCCCAAACCAAACAAACGGGTTAAGAAACACCCCCTGTTGGAAGAACCGGTGAGCGCATGAAATTCGGCGAAACTGACGAGCAACAGATGATCCGTGAACTGGTGAGAGACTTTGCTGAAACGGTGCTTGCGCCAACGGTTGAACACCGAGATCAAAACCAAATTCCTCCTTCCGATGAATGGGAGACCTTCCTTGAATACGGTCTTCATGGCATCACCATCCCCGAAGCATATGGCGGTTCACCCATTGACGATGTTTCTGAGGCGATCATCATCGAGGAACTCGCACGTGTTGACCCATCGTTCGCCGTTATGTTCTGTGTACATGTCGGACTTTGTTCCATGACCATCGCCCTTCACGGCGATGAACATCAAAAGAAAACCTTCCTCCCACGGCTTGCAGCAGGCGAAGTAGGGGCGTACTCACTTTCCGAGGCCGGGGCTGGAACCGATGCGGCTGCCATGTCATGCAAGGCGAAAATCTCCGAAGACGGAACCCATTACATCCTCAACGGAGAAAAGATGTGGGTAACCAACGGCGCGCAGGCCAAACTTCTCATCCTGTTTGCGAAGGATGTTGACCATCCCGATTATGGTGTCAAAAAGCATGGTGGGACAACAGCTTTCATCGTGGACGCCGATTACGAAGGCTATTCAGTCGGCAAAAAGGAAGACAAACTCGGCATCCGTTCATCCGACACCTGCACCTTGATCCTCAACGATTGCAAAGTCCCTGTGGAGAACGTCATCAAGGGCGTTGGCAACGGATTCCCAATTGCCATGAATGCGTTGGACAACAGCCGGATTGGCATCGCTGCCCAGGCCCTTGGTATTGCTCAAGGCGCCTATGAATCAGCGCTCAAGTATGCCCATGAGCGAGAGGCCTTTGGCAAACCCATCGCTTACCATCAGATGATCATGGCTTACCTTGCCGACATGGCAACACAAATCGAAGCAGCCCGTCTGCTGGTTTACAAAGCTGCTTGGACCAAGGAACAGCACTACCACGCTGACGGCCCACGCCACTCAAAAGAAGCCAGCATGGCCAAACTTTTCGCCGGCGATACCGCGATGTGGGTTTCAGAACGGGCCATTCAGGTGCTCGGAGGGTACGGCTACACGAAGGAATTCCCTGTTGAGCGCTTCTTCCGAGACGCAAAGATCACTCAAATTTACGAAGGAACGCAAGAAGTGCAGCGCATCGTTATCGCAAGAGCATTGAAGTGATCAGGCTTCCAAGCATATCAATTGCTTCAAGGCGACGTCCCAGTCGTGCAATGCAACGGTCTTCTCAAACCGTTCTCCTGCAAGAGGTGGTACCTCACAGGGCTTGAGCATAACGCGCATCAAGAATCCTTCATCGGCGACACAGTGGGCTGTGTATCCGTTTCGATATACACCAACCCCAAGCAAGGTTTTCGAAACCGACTCGATGGTGCATTGAGCCGCGTAAGAGGGAGCCTCAGCGATCAAGGCTTGTGCTTCGCTTCGTAATTTGAGATGCTCAATCCTGGTGACAAGCGTCCCAAACCCATCCTCTGAAATGTGAACTTCTTCAACGGGATGCTCATTTGCCGGGATTGCTTCCTCCTGGGCCGGTTCGTCTTTGACCGATTCAACAGCGGGTACAACGGCGAATTGATGTTGGTCCAATCGAAGTCCGAGATGTCGGAGTTCAGCGATGTAGTTGCCTGGTGCGTCAAATTCGATATGAAATTCGTCAAAATCTGGACGGTCCATGTCTGAATTTGGCGTCAGTTGATTGTGCAAGGTTGTTCCTGAACTTAATTCGGTGATGGAGAATTCATACGCCACCACATCGACGTTGAAGGATACCGTGACTGAGAGTTGCTCGCCAGTAGCGATCTGCTCTTCCAAAATACCGATTGAACCAGTGACCTCTATTTTTTCCTTGAACAATTCATCAGGAATATCAAGTCCACTGGCTGCAAGGAAAGCCATCCAATCGTTCAGTGGAATACCGTTATTGACATCGGCATTGACGAAGGAGAACACCAACTCAACCACCCATTCAGGTGGGCGTTCTCCGGTCATTTTTCCAAGCAGTGATGCGAATTCATCTCCCGAAATGACTCCATCGCTGTTGGTGTCGAGTTCTTCGGTCAGTTTGAGAGGCGACATTGAGGAACTTGAAAGCCACTTCTTGAAGTTGTTATTGAGTAAGCCGGCCATGTTGTTGCTTCTGGTGATGCCTTGAATGCGCCGTTCAATGGCCTCAACTTGCTGATTGAACACTTCCTTTTCCGGCAAATCAATGGTGGCCATGATGCACCCAAGGCCCACCGCCACATCAAATTGATGCCGACATCTCAGGGAAATGAGACGGACGGCCAGTCTTCTGGTGAACCGTGCTCGAACGGCAAGCGGCTGAGTGCCGCCTCCATTCCGCTCAACTCAGTGATTTCTTCCTCAATTTGGATTCGATGGAGCCAGCCCTTAAGCCGACCCAAACGTTTCCCCTCAACGGCTCCAGTTCGTGCCATGATCCAATGTCCATCCACAAGAGGAGAGACCGGTGCAAGGCTTCCGTTGAGCTCGTTCCAACGTTCAATGACTTCATTGACGGTTTGGGCTTGAAGGGTAAGTCCCGTGTGCACATTGATGGAAACATCGCAACACGACCGGAGAATCGAGAGGTGTGCTTTTGCCTCGTTCCCAAGGATGTGGTTGAACACCCGAAGTTCGGGTTTCAGAGGTGTTGGTAGATGGCCCAATTGTTCGTGAAAAGTCGCCGTCGTTCGTTGCATTGCTTTCGATGTACGGAGTGCTTCCATCTGCTTCACGGCTTCTTTGGTGGGGTATTCAAGCATGAGCAAGGCAAGCCGTTGGGTCAGTGAAAGATGATCGAGTTCTGAATCGTCAAGGACCGTGAAGAGGTGGGGATTGACGACGGCGAATTCCTCAAGGACGTATCGAAGAACACCGTCCGATTGCATTCTTTCGAGAACTTCACCCGGTCGCTGACCCTTCAGTATTTTTTCCATTTCCATCCAACGGCGCTCAATCGCCACCATTCGCAAACGGGTGCTGTGTTGAGAAAGAGCCATCTCTAAGGCATGATCGATGTGCCATAGTGGACCTTCGTCTCGGCGCATGAAACGGTAAGCACGAAGGATGCGCAAAGCATCCTCCTGACATCGAAGGTTGGCATCACCAACCGCACGTATGCAGCGTTTCTGTAGGTCTGCTATCCCGTTGTAGGGGTCATACAAGGCCTGTCGTGCTACATCAACGGCCATGCTGTTGAAGGTGAAATCCCGCCGACTAAGGTCCTCCCTTAACGAAGTCCCCCAGGATACCTTTTCCGGCCTTCTGCCGTCTCGATACAGCGATTCGGTTCGTAGGGTAGTCACTTCATAGTGCCGGCCAACTCCTTTGATGGTGACGGTACCAAAATCAAGTCCTGTTGGAATGGCTTGGTCACCAAACAACGTGAGCATGCGTTCCGGCGTACATGTCGTACAGAGATCAATGTCCACCGAAGCTTTCCCAAGCCACGCATCGCGTACGCATCCTCCCACCAGCCACGTTCCCGCTCCATCCTCAGCAAGCGTTTGGAGAACGGCGAGCAGGTCATCGGGAAGGGAGGCGAGCCACCGCAGAAGGGCTGGAGGACAAGGAGCACCCTGTAGGTCGGCCTCAAGGCCTTCGGGGAGGGTTTTCGTTGATGACATCCGGGGCGCCTCTTGTCCATGTCTCGGGCTGGCCATGAAAAAGCATTATGTGACGAGTGCAGCAGGGGGTGTCAATGTCTTGGGGAGAAGAGGATGTCGAACTCGTGCCTCTCGAGTGGTTGAAGGTGCATGAAGAAATCAAGCCAAAAAACAGAGACAAGCTCCTCGAGATGACCAAGCGTTGGGGTGGATACACCAAACCGCTCATCGTTGACAAGCATACAGGAGCCATCTTGGATGGGCATCATCGGCACTCCATTGCCGAGTTACTTCAACTCAAACGTGTTCCAGCCATTTGCGTCGACTACCTCGTGGACGATTCAATTCAGTTGGGAGTTTGGCCAGGATGCGGACTCGAGGAACTCAGCAAAGTTGAGGTCATTCAGATGGCCCTCTCCGGAAAGGTGTTCCCTCCCAAAACGAGTCGGCACACCCTACCAGAAGAAACGCCTCCAATTTTTATCCCGCTTGAGAGGTTAGCGGTTATGCCATCGTTTACTTCGCCTGACGAGTCGTGATCCAAGCCTTCCAGCGCTGATTCCCTTTTCCTTTCAAGGTCACACCGTGTTGGGGCGAAGTGGGAAGGACGAGGGTCGTAGTGGTAAGAATACCCTCGTGCGTGATGTCCAGTTTGATTTCATCACCCGCACGGCCTCCGATGAGTTTCTTCAAATGAGCAACGGATTTGATGCGTACGCCGTCAACGGACACCACTTCATCGCCCACTTGGGTTAGGTTTCGAAGAGGTGAGCCTGCTTGGTACGTGCTAATGGTCACACGCCCAGAAGCCTCCCTTAAGTTCACACCGAGCCATCCTTTTCCTTCCTTGTCAGATGCATGGGGTACCAGTTTCAATCGAAACGACGACAGGGCGCGTTGGACGTTGGGGTGGTTTCGTTGCTGAACCAACCGGTCGAGGTAAGGCCCCATTGACGACCCACCTGGGCATGATTTCAGGGTTTTGCGAATGTCGTTGTAATCCACACCGAGTTCTTCTGCTTCGTCTGAGGAAATGGCGTAGCGACGAACCAATTCTGCCATCAGGTCGCAAGCCCCGAACGTGTCGTCGTTTCGCCGTCGCAGTTCGGTATCGAGGCAAAGCAGAGCCAGTTCACCTTCAAGATAGTATGAGATTTGACTCTCCCTCGTGTAGGGCCCGCTTCTATAGAGGTGAATCCATGCGTCATGGCTGGATTCAGAAAGCGATTCTCGAAGCATACCATTGTTGGCGGTGTGGCGTTTCATCTTGCGCTCAAAATCAAGCCTCCAATCTTCCTCGGTCCATGCGCCTGAACGAACGCAGATCATGTCACCCAACCACGATGTAGCGCCCTCAAACCACCACAACAAATCGGTGTGGGTCTCGGATTGCAGGTCGTAGTCGAGGAAACACTTGGGTCGTAAGCGCTTGACGTTCCACTGGTGCAGGTACTCATGGGAAAACAAGCTGACAAGGTCTCGATACTCATCGGGATGCTCGGGGAAAAGGCACGACCGAGGCATCATTGAGGTTTGTGAATTCATGTGTTCCAAACCACCTCTTCCAGTGTCGGTCAAGTGCAAAACAGTGGTGTATTCAGGCCAATCGGGAACACCAAAAAGGGCGTGGTGCTCTTTTGCAATGCGTACCATGTCGTCCACGAAGGCCTGAAGTCGCTTCTCGTTTGGCTGGTGCCCCCCGCTATCCCACCACTTGAAATGATGAACTCGACCGTCAATGTCGTGCGTGAAGGCTGGGTTGGGATTGACTTCCATAATGCTGTCAAGAAGCATGTCTCGGCCCGTTGTTGAGAACAGCCATCGCTTGGCGTCTTTCCCGTGGTTCGTGCTGTTGTCGAGTTGAAGTTGAGTGGCTGGGGTCCATGTCGCTGGAGCCGTTAATTCGACGCTGTGGGCCAATTCTAGTCGCTCCATATCCACCCCGCGTTCCGGCCAAAACCAGGTGAAAGGGGGCATGAGATGAAGGTGGGTTGTGTCGAGGTGATTTGAGCGAACACTCAATTCTTTGGCCAGCAGGGTGTAGTTGATGTCAAGCGAGGTTGAACTGCTTTTCAGTCGAACTGAAATGCCGTCCACACCAACCCGCTTCCATTTGAGGTCGTTTCCTTGGTCGTCGGTGGCCGAGAAATTGAACATGTGTTGAATTGGTTCACGCAGAAAATAGGACCCAGGGACCCAGCGAGGAAATCGGAAGACGACTTGGAGCGAGGTAAAGGGCCCCTCGAGGCGCAGGCCTGCGTGAAGGTGATGATTGGCTCCGTCGGTAGCGTCGGCGTAAAAGCACATTCCTGAGGTAGACTGGCTCATGAGTTGAGTTCGGATGCGGCGGTTGATAGGTTCTCGCACGCCACTTTGAGAAGTTCATCATCGGTTGTCGAGAGCAAGGCTTGGGCTTGCTTGATCACGCCGGGTTCATCGGCACGGCCAATTAAGCGCTCAAGCAGTTTACTTCGTTCAATCACATGCAATCGTTCATCGTTGATGAGGCTCCATCGCAAGTCATCCTCTGAGGCTCCTTGAGAAATGACCCACCGAGCCACCGGTTCGAGGAGGCCTCCATCAATCAGGTGATGAATCAAGGGATCATCGCTGCTCTCAACATCGCTTCGAAGGTGATCGCTGAGTGCCTTCATGTCGCTGGGTTTGATTCGAGCCGTAAGGTCGCCAAGGTGATTTGGCTCATGCTTAGCGACCCAGATGAGAATGTTCACGGTTTGTATTCCAGCGTCTAAAAACGGCATCAAAACGTCCATGGACACCTGAATCTCTCGCTTGAAGGCATTGTCAAGGGCTGCTTGACGTACACCGTCGTTCGGGTCCCCAAGACCCAGACGAAGCGCCTTCTCGGGGAGAGCTGGATGGTTCATTCCAGTTATGCGGACAGCATCGTTGGCATGGTGAACCAACCGCTCAGCAGCCGTTGCTTCATCAAATCGGAGCAGGGCCTTTGCTGCTTTCCGTTGGACGACGCCATCTTCATCGGTCAAGGCTTCAATAGCGAGTTCTTTTCCAGCCTCGCCCAAGGGCGTGAGGAGGTTTGCTCCGGCCCTGCGTACGTCCAAGTTTGAATGCCGTAGAAGGACCGAGATGGCTTCACTGCCAGCGGTTATGCCCCACATTCTGTAGGCGTCCAGCGCTTTGGAAACGAACCATGAATCCTGGTCATCGAGCAGTGGTTTGAAGGCTTCCAAAACTGCCGCATCATCGTGTTCAAACAGCGTACGTACAGCACGACGTCGCGTTCGGATGTCCCGATGTTTAAGCCGGGCCATGGCTCGCCCTATGTCGTTCGCCATGATGGCGGGAACCCCCTCTCCCTCATAGCCTGTTGCGTTGCCCTTAGCGCATTTCTAACCATGCAAAGAACAGAATGATAGGAAGCAAGTAGAACAAGCGCCGATGCATACGATGTGTCGCTATCATGTGTTCGAGCACCGATGGCGGGAGCACCTCAACCGACGAAGCCGTTCTTCGTCGACGGTTGAGCATCACGTTTTCTTCGATGTAAGCCAGAACCTTTCCACGCAGTTCGGGGTCTCGACTTCGTGCTTCACCACGCCCGACAATGTATCGTACAGGGTAATCTTCAGCCAATTCAAGGGTTGAGGCAACGATGGTCAATGGTTGGGTTGAGTTGTGAAGGTCGATCCTTACCGCACGTCCATCACTACGAACATGGCTCAGCACGCGCCATTTCCCCTGGCCTTCATTGAACGGTTCAAGGCGTGCTCTGATCTCGTGAATCGGGTCGACGTTCGAAACGATTGGTGCGCGGCGAAATCCAAGGAATGGGCCCAAAAGGAGAGCACAAATGACCGGTGTTAAACACATCAAGCGAACCAGTCGCCCAAGGGCCTCGGGTTCAGTGAGCGCTGAGACTACGGCCAGTGAGAACCCAAGGAAGAGGCCGATGAATCCTCCCGCTTGCAGCCCGGTTATCAAGCCGATTCGAGGTCGCTCTTCCTCGGCCATGGTGGTGCTTATGGCCGAAGGGAATTGAAGGCTTGGTTTCAGAAGAAAACAATCAAATGATTCCGGCCGGGTTTCCCATCATGGAGCGCAATGGCCTACCCGACCGTCTCCGTGAAGCAAAGGTGGGCAAATGGGTGTTGGGCGTTTGTGGTTTTCTCCTCGTGTCCTTTTTCATAGCGCCCATGACGCTTGAATCAGGGACTGTAGGACCACTTCAAGGCCGTGCCAATGCCATTGACTATTACAGCGAGGATGGTTTTGGTTCCCACGGGAACCAACCCACGTCCACCAGTGTCGACAACGGGCAGTGTTGCCCCGCCTTCGCCTGGTCTGAAGTGAACTTCTATGCGGCCATTATCTACGGTTTTGGAGATGTGAACTGCCACCAAAAGTCCGAACGTTCTTGGGAAGTAAATAACAACCAACTTCCTGTATGCACCCGTGATGTTGGCATCTTTTTCGGACTCTTTCTCGGCGGTGTTGTATTCTCACGCCGTGGTTGGAATCGATGGACGGTACGGGATACATGCCTGTCGCTTCTTCCAGAGAAGATGCTCCACGATGTCTATGCCAAGAACCGCCGTACATCTCTTTGGCTTGGCTGTGGCATGTTGCTTTGTTTGCCCCTTATCTTCGATGGATTCTTGCAGTTACTCACCTCATACGAATCGACCAATTTCAAACGGGTATTGACAGGCATACCGTTCGGTTTTGGGCTTGGTATTCTTCTTTCCTCGATGTTTTCGGCTCGTGCCGATGCTTTCATCGGTGCAGGTCAGGTTCTTCTTCCGGGCGAGGCACGTTTCACGCTGGCTGAAAAAGCCCTTCATGAATCTGAATGAGCGGGAGGTTGCATGGACCACCAAACGGCCAATTCTTCGGCCGTCGTCGGCAACGGGCAACCATCGTGGCCACTGGTCAAAATCTGAAGTCGCTGGTTGATGTCGTGGACTGCCCTTTGCAAGACGCCGGAGAGGTTTTTTCCATCTTCTACGGCAAAGATCTCCTCCAGCGCCTGACTCCAATTCTTTTCTGGGTTGGCCCTTCGCCAGCTTGCAAGAGCGCTTCGTAGCGGCCACATGGCGAGCGTGAGCCTAGCAAATCCAAGCCGCTCATCTCGTAATTTGAACAGTTGAGCATCGCTAAATGGCGTGTGGTTCTGTTGTTTGTGGACCCAATGCTCGATCAAGAGCCATTTGATGAGGCGTTGGGTGTGACGTTGGGTCACCATGCGTACAGGGCCCAATGCCGCATGCAAGCGCGGCACTTCACTGGAGCCAACCATCAACGAAAGGGTGCCCAAAATGGACCAGCATGAATGGGCCAAAGGCGTGGCAGGTACATCGTTCTCCTGGGCCGATTCCAGCGGCCAGTTGTCCTCAGCTTCCTGCATCCAATGGGCAGGGGATTTTCCACCCAGCCAACCGATGTGGATGGAGGTGCGTTCTTGTGGCGCTCCAGGTAAACGTCGTTGTTTCTTCACATCGTGAACCAAGGCATTCAACAAGGTCCGGTCAACCTCGTCTCGGTCGACGTTCAATGGAAGTGGTTTTTTGTTGAAAAAGCGCCGTAGTTCCTTGCGTAGTTGTGTCTTGAGGTCATCAAGGCCTCCCTCGTTCATGATGGGGCCGACCACATAGCATTGGTCGAAGGGAGCGGGCACTTGGCCATGTTCACCAAACAGTTCGTGGAAGCCTTGCCGAATGGTGGTTTGGATCTCTTGGGTTTCGAAATACTCTTGCTTTTGACTTGTCATTCTCAGGGTTCCTGACTTGATGCGCTTCATGGCTTTCTCCGGGTCGCAATCAATCCAAAAAACGAGGTCTGGAATCATTGCCGCAGCGTTCATGTTCGCCACCTTTTCAAGACCGAGTTCACCCACAACGCCTTGGTAAATCAGTGAGGAGTGAATGTTCCGATCGGAGATGACCACTGAGCCTCCAGCGAGTTGTGGTCGAATGAAGGTGTGGGAGTGGTCGAGGCGGTCTGCCGCAAAAAGGCCTGCTTCCTCAAGCGGAGTTTTGTTGCCAAGTTTGACGGATTGCAAAGCCAATTTCCCTAGTTCACTGTGGCGGCGAGGCTCATGTGTCATCACCACGTTAGGGAAGGGGAATTCACTGAGGAGCTCGCCAAGGATACGGGCGGCTTCTCCTTTGCCGGACCCGTCCCCACCCTCGACCGAAATCAAGTACATGCTCAGTCCTCACGTTCGTCTTCAAAATCTTCTTTGGCGAACAAATTGACAATCATTCCAAACAAAATCAATGTTGGTCCGACAATAATTAAACCACGACTGAAAAGTGCACCTGTGGCGAGGTATTGGCTTCGTCGGTAGTGTTTGCCTCTTCGTATCTCAACGGCGGATTGAATGCCAAGGAGGGCCGTTATCATGGTGAGCAGGCCAATGGCGGTGGAAAGGCCGACGGCGTTATCCAGGGTCCAGCCTGATATCGATTGGTCGTCGCTTTCTTCCCTCGTGCCGTTTCCAGGTTTCATCGTCACGGGGTCAAGTCCAACGTTGTCTGGGACAAAAGTACGTTCAACCGTGGTGTATCCGTCTTTCGAGAAGACGATGATGTGGACGTCTTGCTGGACGTTTTCCATGGAAAAGTATCCGAAACTGTCGGTTGTGGTGTTTTGCAATAAGGCTCGGGAAGTCGCATCGAGAAGTTCGACGAGGACGTCCTCTACTCCATTGCCTTCGACATCCTCGAGGGCTGTGCCAGAGATGTCGACGGCTTCACTTTCAGCAAAAAACGAGGTGTTGAGCAACTCTGTCGGGTTTCCCTGAAGAATCAATGCACCACTCAGCATGCCAAGGATGCTTCCGATGAAAATAAATGCTGCAGCGAGGTTTCGCCATCGGTCTGCATCCTTGTCCCAAAGAGCGTACCAATCATCGGCTTCGTTCTGTTCTTCAGGATTCAGTTCTGTGGTGATTTCTGCTGAACTGACCACCAATTCTTCTTCGATGATTCCACCGTTGATGGCCGCTTCTTTCTTGGCTTGAACGCGGGCACGGAGGGCCTCCATGCGCTGCTCACGGTCATCCACCATCGTGCCCCCCCATCATCGGCGAAGGCGTGCGCGGATAATACCTCTTTGATGAACCACCGCGTGTCAATTCATTGTTTTCCTTTGGATTCAACGAGGACCAACAGGCCGACAGTGGAGACGAGCCCAACGGTTGCGATGACGAACAGCGCTCGGCTTTCCTCATTTTGAGGTTCATCTGATGGTTCAACCGTTATGTTGTTGGTTGCCTCGCCGAGGTTTTGTTCTTCGAGCGGTCCGATGGAGACGAAAGCATTGGTTCTCAGGCCCAGTTCGACCAAGCGTCCGACATGAGCGAGTGATTCGGCGCTGACTTTGTCAGGTGTGTCTTCCATGGTGTGCCAGTAGCTTCCAAAGGTGAGGGGTTTTGGCTCGCCGTAGCTGGTGTCCATCAAATCAATGGCAGGAATTCCCAGTTCGTGGGCGTGGACATGGTCGTCCAGAACACCAACGGTCGTGTCGTATTGGATGATGTCGCTGCCGGGTAAACCGCCACAGTCCAACGTCCCATTCACCATGCCGAGGTGGCCACCGAGTTCTATCACTCGCGATTTGAGCGTTTCGTTGCCAGGGTAAATATTGTGAAGTTGTAAATCAGCATCGCCAATCATGTCCAACAACACAAAGGCATGCGTTGAGTTGATCTGCTCCTCTGTCAGGTTTTCTGCCCAAGCCTCGGCACCCAAGGTATAGCGTTGTTCTTGATCTTCTGCGTCGTTGAAAAACAGGACAACATCGTGATTCAGGTCCATCTGAGGGATGTGCCTCGCCAATTCCAGGAGAACGGCGACGCCACTGGCGGCATCGTTGGCTCCCGGGACCGGAAGCGTTTGGTTGGATTCATTGCTGTCTTGGTCTGCGATGTTCCTCGAGTCGTAGTGAGCGGACAAGACCAGTTGTCCGTTTGTGCTGGCGTTTGGAGACCAACGGGCAAAGAGGTTGGTGAGCGTCATGTTGTAGCGTTGGTGTGTTTGGGTCGAGACTTCGTATCCAAGGGCTTCAAGGTCGGAAGTGATGGTGTCGCGGAAGGTTGCCGAGACGTTGGAGCCGGGCAAACGAGGACCAAGCTCTACTTGCCACTGAACAGAAGCGTTGGCCAATTCACCATCGAACTGAAGCTGGCTGGTTATGTCGCAAGGTTCGGCGTCCTCATAGGCCATCGTTCCAGCGGTTCCTGTGAAGGGTACCAGCATCATGGAAAACAGCATGCACATGGCGACAAAGGCCGGCATCCGGCCGGCTTTTGGGGCGTTCCTTGGATGATGCATGACGATGCCTCCACCACGGACTCTTAAATACCTCCTTTCATCTCGGTAAATTGGGAATCCGTATGACGATTCTCTTTGGTGATTGACATGTCGGAACGACGCTCCACTCCTGCCTTTGCCTTCGTCTTGCTGATGCTCTTCTCCAGCACTGCCCCGCTTCTGCTCAGCGTTTCGGCAGATGGGCAGGACGAATCGTCTTCATCGGCGACCTATGACGCAGGGGGCATCATCATCGGTGATCTCGAAGATTTCGACCCCAGTAGCGGAAGTGAGTATTTGTTTATTCACGAGGATGAACCCGTTGTCTCTGCGACACAATTTATGCGGCAGGCTTGGATTGACGAAGGTCGTCCTGGCGTGGAGGACATGGTCATTCAACCCTCCATGGCCCGTTCGAGCGCTCGAGCCTGCACGCCTCATACGGTCGGAGACACGCTCACCGTCCCCATCTCTGGTGGTTCCATCGGTGTTTATGTTGCGAAAACCACGAACTCTGTGGCTTTCCTTGTCCAAAGTGGACGTACTCTTTCCTCAACCGTGCTCAACAACCTTGCCAGCACGTGGGATTCCACCATTTATCCAACCATGACCACATACTATGGGAAGGACTACCAAGACGGCCGAGGCCTCGCTCCTCCCGATGTTGACAACAACTGCCAGGTTCAAATCGTCATCTACGACATCGACGGCGCCTACAACACGGGTGGTTATTTTGCTCCCTCGTTTTCAACTTCTCGAGAAGCGGTGTTCGTTGACTATGCGGACATCACCCTCTCATGGGGCCGTTCCATCCTTGCCCACGAACTCGAGCACCTTTTGCACAATGCGCTTGATCCCTACGAAAACTTGTGGATCGATGAAGGCAACGCCGATGTGGCCATTTACCTCTGCTTCGGGGCCGACTCGACCTTGACCGGGCACGTCAATGCATGGACGGCAGCCCCTGAACAATCCGTTCGCTGGTGGAACCAGCGCATCGCCGATTATGGTGCAGGATACATGTTCACCATGTACCTCGCCGAGCACTTGGGCGGCGGACCAGCCGTTCGTCAACTTGTGCAGGATTCTGCCACTGGCGGACGAGGTGTAGAGAACCTCGCCCTCTCTCCTCAAGCCGGTCAAGTCGGGCTCTTGGGGCGAACGATGGGCGAAATCTTTGCGAATTTCAGTATCGCAGCCACCCTTGATTCGGATCAGGGTATCTACGGCTATCCGAACTTGGACCTCAATGTTGCTTGCTCGGGTGGGGCTTTCTGCCGGGCTCAACCCACCGAGGTCAACAGCGACTGGTCCACTCCGTGGTCATCAACTGGAAACCTCCTCGAAGGCTGGGGGATTCGTTCGTTCCAGTTCACCCCTGGAAGTGCCTCACCGGCTCCACTGACGCTCCGCTTGACCGCAGACAAAAGCCAGTTTGACGGCGTGATTGTGACCAAGGCCATTTCCGACGGCCTTTGGAGCGTTACCGACCTCAATTTCGTTAACAATGTCGCCACAGGATTGGTACCGGGCTTTGGGAATCTCACCGATGAAGTATGGGTCATCACATGGTACGCCTCAACGGTAGCCGATTGCGATTACACGTCGTGCGGACCATCGTATCCAGAAGGTACCGTTGACATTGAGGCCGCTCGCATCACTTCGCCTGCTACTCTTTCGCTGAACAACACCGTGCGTTCGGACCGAGACGGAGACGGCATGGAAGACACGGTTCAAATCAACTACGGCGTGCTTTCCAATGCCTTCTTTGAAGACCTCGATGTTGAAGTGAACGTCAGGGACAGCAGCGGACAATTGGTCGACACTATCACCGACCGTGTCGCTGCTGGTGGTGGCGTTTCTGTTGACAATCAAGTCTACTTCACCGCCCCGCTCGGCGACCAGTATTCTTTTGAGATGGTCATGATGGACATGTTGGGGGATGTCGTCGACACCCTCCAAACCTCGCCCCAAATGCTGAGCAACATGAAGCCCGTGGCCAACGGAAGCGTATCGCTTACCGATGTCCAAACATGGGAAAACATCCAGTTCCAAGGCGCAGGATTCGATGCATGGGGGCTTTCCCTCACCAACAACAGTCTGCCTTACCTCGATGCACCCACGGCGTATGCGTGGGTGTTTGGCGACAATCAATCCTCCAATCTGAAGTCTCCTTTGCGCTCCTATACCTCTGTGGGGATCTACAATGCAACCCTTCGTGTTCAGGACCAAGGTGGTACTTGGTCGGAGACACAAATTCACCCCATCAACGTCAGCGATGATACCGAACCCCTCCCAATCATTACCGTGAACAATGTCGTGATTGAAGACAACCTTACGTTGCTCACCGGGCAGCGGATTCTGTTTTCCGCTGGACGCACCATTGACAACGTTCCAATCAATAACCTGGATTTCCAATGGAATTGGGGTGATGGAACACAAAGCGGAGGAATCGGTGTTTATGCCCAACAACATGAGTGGGACGAAATCGATGGAGAGAGCGAGAGCTTTAACCTCACACTGACGGTTTCGGACGGTATCAACGTCGGAATGAAAACCATCATGGTCCACATCAACAATCGCATACCTGTGCAAGTCTTTGCAGAGACGTTGACCACGATGACCTACACCAGTCTGGTTCTCCCCGATGTCTTTGTCGACGACGACGGTGAAATTCTGACCTATGCTTGGTCCTTCCCAGACGGTGTTCGAGTTGGCACGGGGACGCCGATGAGAAACGACGATTTCTCGGCCATCTCCAGCAGTGCAGAAAACCCGATCGTGGCTTGGGATGTGCCTGGAAATAAGACGCTCTCCCTCACCGTAACCGATGACGACGGAAGTCAGGCTACCGCCATTCTCAACGTCGTTGTATTGAATCAAATGCCCGTTGCTGCCTTTGATGTCCGTACGCTTTCAGCCACCGGTTCAAGGGAAATTGATTTCCGACAAGAAGACGGTGAGGTTGATACAGCCTACGTCTTTGATGGATTGGACAGCATGGACCCAGACGGTTCTGTGGGCGATTCAACGGACATCGATGTCTGGAATTGGACGTTCTCTGATGGAACCTTTGGAGACCGGCCACAAGTGACCCACACCTTCACCACCCCGGGAGTTCATACCGTCTCCTTGGTGGTCACCGACAAGGACGGGCTCCAGAGCTTTGCCCGTACGATGACCGTGCGAATTTCCAACCCACTTCCAATCATTCAAGTGCGGATTTTAGACGGCTATATCGCTGATGAAATCATCACGACGTCCACGCCGTTCCCAGAAGGCTCGGTTCCCGATGCTTGGTCTCACACATTCAATGAGGACGGTGCGGTTGTCACGGCACCTGAGCGTATGCTCTACTTCGATTCCTCGGGTACCCGGGACGGCGATCGTCAATTTGAAGGAAAATACATCCCCTTTGAAGTGGAATCGCCTGATTGGAACGGTTTGGTTCAATACACCTGGGACTTTGGCGATGCAACGCCACTGATTCACGAAGCAACGCCATGGCACGCCTACACCCTTCCGGGTACCTACACGGTTTCTCTGACCGTTCGGGATGGATTCGGCACAGGGGATGTCTCACGTCAAACATACACCGTCATCGTGGACCACCCTCCTGAGGCCCTGGAGATTTACATTCCAGAGAACATCTTTGTCGGCTCCTCGATTTCCTTTGACGCTGATGTATTCGACACAGAAGCAGGTTCGGAAATGGAAATTTACAGAGATTTGGACGTTGAGGATGGCTCCATCACGGAGCGGGACGAACGTATCCTCACCCAATTCACCGTTCGTTGGGACTTTGATATCGAAACGGACCTCGATGAGAACGGTGATCCTGCCGATGACTGGCTGACACCGATTGCAGGTTCTTCCGTTCGAACCATCAATACATGGGAGAGCACTGGCTTCTATAGCGTTCTTGTGGAAATTTGTGACGGGATGGGGCAATGCGATACATTGGTGGAAGACATCGAAGTCGTTCCTGAGCCAGAAGGCCCCCCTTCCCTTTCTGATTTCAGCGCAGATGAGTGGAAATCATGGCTTGCTGACGCAGGCTCCGAACTTGCCACCTTCATGGCGCTCATCGTTGTCGCCCTTATACTTGGATGGCTGGTCATGCGTGAACCCTCTGACCTCGAGGAAGAAGCAAAGGAGGCAGCAGAGACCTACACGGACATTGAACATGTGGAATCCCAAGGTGGTCTCTTAGGTATGGACCACCACATGCCTCCGCCAGCTCCGAAAATTCTGTCAAAGGATGAGCGCCGGAGTGACGACAGCGGATATGTCCGTCCGTTGCGCCGTCGTTGAGGAATGTCCTATAACCGGGCGGGACCGTCTTTGGCTGAGTGAGCCCATGCGAATGACAACCGTCGTGGTTTTTTTCCTCATTTTGGCTACCTTGGGCTCGCCAAACGCCAACGTGGTTCAGCCAGCACAGGCGGCTTCGGCCTGCGAAGGTGAAGTGGCCACGCCCGATTGGAACACAAGTGCTCAGCGTCTTGCCCTTGTCCCGCATGCTTCGTGGGGTGGAATGTACCTCTTCGAAGAGCCGATTTATGATGAAGAAGGAAAAGAAGATGATCGTTCGAATGAAGAGAATTCTGGGGATTGGAATCCAGAACTCCATCCCGAAGACAATTGGATGTACAATCCAACCTGGCCACTGCCAACCTTGGAGCCCTTGACCAGCGGTCAATACGCCGTCATGGAAATCGGCAACGACAGTGCGGGTGTTCTTCGACTGAATCTATCAAGTGCCCACAGGACCACGTTCTGTATCTCGCTTTACGAGATGGTTGAGAATACCACGACCCCAACGAATGCCGATGTTTACCTCATGACGACTTCGCAATACAATTCCTATGAGGAAGTTTACCGCATGATGCATGGTGGCTGGTGGTACTGGGATTCATTTGGAGATGATGGAGATGAGCTGCTCAGCGATATTCCTCCAGAATGGCGAAGTTTCAATCCAATTGGATGGCAAACCTACCGGGATGTCCATCAATATGAAAGCAGGCAGGAAGCAACCTTTTCCATTTCAATGGATGGTCCTGAAGTGTACAATTCACTGTTTGGCGGTGCTGAGTGGCAAGATTTCTATCTCGTTATCGATGCATGGGACAACACCAACGATGGAGATGAGGAGGCTTCAAACAGCGTTCTCGTTGCTGATGTCACGGTGATTCCGACCGAGCGTACTGCTCTCCTCCCGCCTTGGACGGTGCCACTCACGCTCTTCGTTCTGCTTGCGGCTGTGGTGATCGTTCCAGTGCTTCTCAACAAACGGTACATGGAGGCAGGACTGAATCAAATGGAAACTCAAGAATTTACTCCGGTTCCAGTCCTTGAACAGCAAACCACTCAAACCGAGACGGAATGAATTGACGTTCAGTATTCCATCAAGGTCCAGGCGTTCTTGAGGTCGCGAATGTTCACGAGGCCCTTGTTTGAGAGTTTGAACTCCGAACGTAGGGTTGCATAAACCAATGATTGGCCCAAAACAGGTGCGTGCAGGCGGGCCCAGTCGCCACCGTTTCCAAGCGCCATCAAGGAAAAGGAGAGGGGTGAATTTTGCAACTCATAGCTTGCTTCAACAATTTGCAATGCATCTTGGTGGTCGTTGACGGTGCCACAGAATTTGAACATCTCGCCTTCCTTGGCGTGTTCCTTCACCAAGCCCACCAGTTCATCGGCACTGGGGGTCGTGGAGGTGTTGTGCATGGATGAGATAATGCTCACTTTGGCGGAGGCAGCCTGTTCAAGGAGCGAAGTTCTGGTCGCTTCATCAATGGAGAGTTCAAGATCAACAGAGTTGACGCCCGAGGCGATGGCCTTCTCAAGGATTTCATGCCGCTGGGACTCTTCTCCAGGGTAGTGTCCACCTTCCTCAATTGGGCGAACGGTGAAGATGACTGGCAATGGAATGCTTTCCTTCAAGTGTTGAATGGATGCGTCGACATCAATGGTTTCCATGTCTCGGACGGGCCATTGGTCTTCGGGGGGCATCACGTGTTTGACTTCGCCGTTTTCGTCCTCAATGGCCTCGGCTTCTGGTCGCTTGAGATAGAGGCGATCGAATCGCACTTCTACGAAATCAGCGCCCGCTAGGTTTGCTCGAGCTGCCTCGTCCGCCATTTCTTTCACGGTCGTGCCTTCGAGAGATGCGCACACTTTTGGGTCAGCCATGGAACGCCCATCTGCGCTCTGTTCTTAACGCTCACGCATGGTCAGGGACCCGGATTTGTGGCCAATTTTCATTTCTCGCTCACCAAAACAGGGCGTGGCTGGTTCTTCGGCTTCAACCAGGGTTTTCGGTGAGTAGAAATGTTGAGCAATACATCGTTTTACTTGGGTTAAAGGGGGTATGTTTATACCCCGTGGCGAGCAGTAGATTTTGAAGGAGGAAGAAGGCGAATCGCAATTAAGAAATTCGCCTTCATGCCCCCGATTTTACCAACTTTTGAGGCGATGATATGAGTGAAAATTATGACGCCGGGAGCATTCAAGTTCTCGAGGGACTTGAAGCCGTACGTAAACGACCAGGAATGTACCTCGGGGACCCTCACGATGGCTCCGCATTGCATCATTGCATCTGGGAAGTCGTCGACAATTCAGTTGACGAGCACCTGGCTGGTTTCAACGATGTTGTTGAAGTCGTTTTGAATGCAGACCATTCGCTCTCGGTCCGAGATTATGGCCGAGGCATTCCGGTTGACAAGCACGAGGAATTCGGAATCTCCGCGGCCGAAGTCATCATGACGAAACTCCACGCCGGTGGTAAATTCGACAACAGTTCCTACAAAGTGAGCGGAGGCCTTCACGGCGTTGGCGTTTCCGCTGTCAACGCCGTTTCGGAATGGATGGAAGTTGAAATCCATCGCGATGGCACGGTCTACAAACAACGATTCGAAGCCGGAGTTCGTGTTTCGGAATTGGAAAAAATCGGGACATGCAATGACACGGGAACCATCATCTCGTTCAAACCCGACAGGTCCATTTTTACCAATATCGTCGAATTCGACTTTGACCAAATCGATGGCCGCTTGAAAGAGACCTCTTTCCTCAATGCGGGATTAAAGATCATCATCACCGATGAACGCGCCGATGAATCCCATTCCGTTGAACACCACTACGCCGGAGGAATCTCGGAATTCGTTAAACAGATCAACGCCCGACGCGAGACCCTCCACCCCGACCCCATCCTCATTTCAGGAGAAAAAGAGATTGAGAAAGGCCCGGTCTCCATCGAGTTGGCACTTCAGTGGTCCGATGCCTTTAGCGAGACCATCCAATGCTACACCAACATCATTCGAAACAAGGATGGTGGCACCCACATGTCTGGGCTTCGCACGGCATTAACCAGCTGCATCAACGGCTATGCAAAGAAGAAAAAGTTGCTGAAGAACGACGGATTGTCGGGCGATGACGTCCGGGAAGGCTTGGCCGCCATCGTCAGCGTCAAACATCCGGATCCTTCTTTCTCGTCCCAAACCAAAGATAAACTCGTCAGCAGTGAGGTGGCAGGTATTGTCCAAACCGTTGTGTACGAGAAGTTGAATGAATTCTTTGAGGAGAATCCAAGCGTTGGGAAATTGATTGTTGACAAGGCCGTTTTGGCTTCGAAAGCCAGAGAAGCCGCCCGAAAAGCAAGGGATTTGACCCGCCGCAAAGGCGTCCTAGAAGGCGGCGGTTTGCCAGGTAAATTAGCAGATTGCCAATCTCGCAAACCCGAGGAATGCGAAATTTACCTTGTTGAGGGTGATTCCGCAGGCGGTTCAGCCAAGACTGGTCGTGACCGTCGCATTCAGGCCATTCTCCCCCTCCGAGGAAAAATCCTCAATGTAGAACGTCAAAAGCACAACGTTGTGAAGGTGTTCCAAAACCAAGAGATTCAGACCATGATTCGAGCCTTTGGTGCCGGCGTGGGCAACAATCAAGACGACGAGGGCGCCTTTGATACCGCCAAACTTCGCTACAACAAACTCATCATTATGACCGACGCTGACGTTGACGGCGCACACATTCGCACGTTGATGCTCACGTTCTTGTGGCGTTTCATGCGCCCTGCCATCGAAGGAGGCCACGTGTACATTGCCCAGCCCCCCTTGTACCAACTGAGCAAGGGGAAAATCAACCGCTATGCCTTCAGTGACGAGGAGCGAGATGCCATCACTGATGACTTGCGAGGCGACAACCCCAACGCAAAGATTGGCATCCAGCGCTACAAGGGTCTTGGTGAAATGAACCCGGACCAACTCTGGGATACCACCATGAATCCTGAAACCCGGACCATGCTCAAGGTCACGGTCAAAGAAGCAGAAGAGACTGACCGCATGTTCGAAACGCTGATGGGCGAGGATGTGCCCGAACGTCGGGCGTTTATCGAACGCCACGCCAAGGAGGTGACCAACCTTGACATCTGATGATGAAACCACAACAACTGACGACGGATCAGCCGGACCAGGCGAGATTATCCTGAACCATTCGCTGAACACTGAAATGAAAAATTCCTACATCAACTACGCCATGTCGGTCATCATCGGGCGAGCTCTCCCCGATGCCCGTGATGGTCTCAAGCCGGTTCACCGTCGTGTGCTCTACGGTATGTTTGAGGGCGGGCACACCGCTGAGAAGAAATTCAGCAAATCCGCTCGTTCCGTTGGTGAAGTGATGGGTAAATACCACCCTCACGGTGATCAATCCATTTACGACACCATGGTCCGTATGGCTCAAGAATTCTCTCTCCGATATCCCCTCGTGGATGGACAAGGCAATTTTGGATCCATCGACGGTGACCCACCAGCAGCCATGCGATACACTGAGAGTCGGCTTGATCGAATCTCCAAGCACATGTTGGAAGACATCAACAAAGACACCGTGGAATTCCAACCCAATTTTGATGATTCAGAGAATGAACCGACCGTCCTTCCTGCCCGGCTTCCAAATCTGCTGCTCAACGGCAGTGACGGAATTGCTGTTGGTATGGCTACTCGCATTCCCCCACACAACCTGACCGAAGTGGCGGGCGCTGTGAATCTTCACGTGGACACCATCTTGGAAACTGGGGCTGATGGAAAACCAATCATCTCTATAGAAGAGTACATGGAGCATGTTAAAGGACCTGATTTCCCCACCGGTGCTTCCATTCATGGCATCGACGGTATCATCGATATGTACGCAACCGGCAAGGGCCGTTTCCACGTTCGTTCCAAGTGCGATGTGTTTGATGACGACAAAGGAAAGCGGATCATCATTCACGAGATTCCTTACCAGGTCAAGAAGGCAGACATGCTTGTCCAGATCGCTGATTTGGTGAACAAAGAAGTCGTGATCGGCATCCGCGACATCCGTGATGAATCCTCAAAGGAAGGTATCCGTGTGGTCATTGAGGTCAAAAACAACGCCGACCCGCATGCTGTGTTGAACCAACTTTTCAAATCAAGTCGGTTGCAAGAATCCTACTCTGCCAACATGATGGGTATTCTTGATGGTCGTCCGGTGCTGTTGGACCTTCCAACGATGATTCACACCTACGTCTCTCACCGAGAAACGGTGATTGAACGCCGTGCTGTTTTTGACCTTAACAAGGCCAAAGCCCGCGCTCACATCCTCGAAGGATTGGTGAAAGCCCAAGACCGAATTGATGATGTGGTGGCCGTTGGCAAGGCAAGTGCAAGTCGAGAGCAATTTGAACGCGTGCTGCGCGGTGATGAAACCATGGCCGGTATTGCACCGTTTGATTTCAGCGAAGCTCAGGCAAAAGCCATCGCAGAGCGTCGCTTGTTTCAATTGAGCCGCCTCGACGTTTCCAAAGTCCAAGACGAGCACGATGAATTGAAACTCGTCATCGCCGACCTTGAGGACATCCTTGCTTCACGACCTCGCCGGTTGACCATTCTGAAAGAAGAACTTGCTGAATTGGTTGACCGACATGGCGACGAGCGTCGGTCATTCATCGACCACATGCCGTTGTCCATGGACCGAGAGGACTTGATTGAAGAACGAGCCATCGTCATCACCCTCAGTGAAGACAACTACATCCGACACACGCCCGTTGAAACCTTCCGTACACAGAACCGAGGTGGCCGGGGTCTCAAAGGCGTCACGACCAAGACCGAGGATACACCTCAACTCATCACGGCTTGTTTCAGCAAGGATCGCTTGTTGATTTTCACCGACCAAGGCCGTGTTTACGGCCTCAAGGCATGGGAAACGCCTCTCGGCAGTCGCCAATCACGGGGTTCACACATCCGCAATCTCTTGGAGAGTCTGCGAGAGGACGAGAACATCGTCAGCATCCTTCCTATGTCCCGCGAGTTGCTTGAGGAGCCAGATGATCATTACCTTCTGTTCGCTACTCGTTTGGGCCTCATCAAGAAGACGGCCCTGTCCGAATACGTACGTATCAACCGAAACGGCAAGTATGCCCTTCGTTTCAAGAAAGAAGGGGATTCGTTGGTCAACGTTCGTTCTGCGACCAATGAACACGACATTGTCATGATTTCAACCACGGGGTATGCCTCTCGGTTTAATTGTGGGGCGATTCGTGCCTCTGGCCGGGTTTCAGGTGGTGTTTACGGTATCAAAGTCAGCGATCGCAAGGGCTCTGGTGGCGGCGTCGTCGCTGGCATGGTGGCCATGCTGAGCGCCGATGAACACATCTTGACCATCTCCAAATACGGCATGGCCAAGCGCAGCCGCCTTGGTACTGCTCAAAAGATTCCTGACACGGATGCAGCGGGTAACCCCAAGTTTGAGGAAGATGGTTCCCCGAAGATGGCTACCGATGGATACCGGCGAACGAAGCCGGGTGCCAAAGGCGTTCGTACGATGAAACTTGATGAAGAGCAGGATGATTCCATCATTAGTGTGCGGACCATCCCAGACATTGATGATCATCTCTTCTTGCTCACAAAGTCAGGCATGATGATTCGAATCAGGGTTTCTCAAACCAAGGAAACAAGCGGAAAATCAACCCGTGGTACTCGTGTAATGGAACTTCGAAACAAGGCCAAGGGCGGTTTCACCGATGAAATCATCTTCTCGTCTCGGGTGTCTGCCTCCCTCTTGGACGTTGATGATGAGGAAGATGAATCATCGCTTGGCGAAGAGGAGTGAGCCACGCGCTCACCTCCGACTTTGCTTGATTGGACCGAAATTGCTCAAGCGACGCATTGAAACGGGATGGCATCGTCTCAAGCATGCTGGGGGATTTCATCCCGGCGGTGAGATTGATGGACGAGCGTTCTTTGATTTATGATTGGAACACGGTTGAGTACGACTTCAAGCGAAACGCATCCAACCATCCGCATGGTGTTTGGTTTGATGACGAAACGCTGCGCGATGGCTTGCAGAGTCCGAGCGCTCGCAACCCAACCATTGAGCAAAAAATCGAACTCTTGGGCTACATGGAACAGTTGGGCTTGCAAAAAGTTGACCTGGGGCTCCCTGGTGCCGGACCCTTCCATCGAAACCACATCGACGCCATGTTAACTCACATTCGTGAGAACGATTACGCCATTCGCCCCGGTGCTGCTGTTCGAACCTTGATGGGCGACATTGAGCCATTGGTTGAAATGCAGGCGAAGCACGAAATGGAAATCCAAGCCTCTGCCTTCCTCGGCACGAGCCCTATTCGCCAGTACACGGAAGGTTGGACCATGGAGAAATTGGTTTCAACCATGGAAAAGGCAGTCTCCTATGCAGTGGAGAACGACGTCCCAGTTATGTTTGTCACCGAGGACACGACCCGTTCAAATCCAGAAGATGTGAAGATGATTTATCACCGAGCGATGGAACTTGGTGTTCGTCGCCTCTGCATTTGCGATACGTGTGGCCATGTTACACCCAACGGCGTCAAGAAGCTCCTCGCCTTCATCGACGAAGAAGTCATCAAGGATGCAGGTTATCAACGCCGAGAAATCGAGGTGAATTGGCACGGTCATCAAGACCGTGGATTGGGTGTCGCCAACAACATCGCTGCCGTTGAAGCCGGCGCCGATGTCATTCACGGTACTGCACTTGGAGTTGGTGAGCGGGCTGGAAACGCCCCGCTCGACCAGACCTTGGTTAACCTCAAACTCATGGGCGTGATTGACAACGATTTGACGTCGCTCGACACCTACATGCAAAAGGCCAACGAGTACATTGAGGTTCCACTGCCTCGAAATTATCCTGTCTTTGGTGAAGATGCTTTTGAAACTGGAACGGGTGTTCACGCCTCGGCGGTCATCAAGGCCATGCGAAAGGGCGATGATTGGCTTGCAGACCGTGTCTATTCCGGTGTGCCTGCCGGAGATTTTGGTCTCAAGCAAGTGATTCGAATCGGGCATATGTCAGGACGTTCAAACATCATTTGGTGGTTGGAACAGCAAGGCATTGAAGCTGAAGACGGCCTTGTTGCTCATCTGTTTGAAGTGGCCAAGAGCCAAAAGAGAAACATGCTTGATGAAGAGATTCACGCTGCCGTTGCCGCCTTTGGATCATCGTGATCAAGCGGCTTCTTCTTCGAACTCTTTCTCATCACCGGTTGGTTTGGAACCAATCCATTCAGAGTCAACCTCTCCTCCACTCCATTCTCCATCGAGTGAGATTTCGTTGATTTCGTGTTCCTCTCGCCAAACCCGTTCTTCTTGACTTCCGTTGACGATGAACTGTCCATGTTCATCGATCTGCTCCTCAAGAAGGGCGAAGTGTTTCGAAATGGGGAGGAAGTGGCCAACGGGCATGCCCGCAGCGGTGAACGGATTGGTGGCTGCGCCGATGATCAATCCATCCTCTGGAGCCACGATGTCCACCGTCATCCCGGGCGTTGCAGGGTCGGATATGGTGGCCACGACCTCGCCTTCGCGCATGACGCTGCCCGCCTGAACAAACATGTCCAACAACCCTCCTTCTGCAGCTCGGAGCCACGTTGAACCACTCGCCATGATTCGGAACTTTGGACGCTGAGGATTTCCGGGGACCATCCGCATGGAGCGCAAAGCGTTCATCACGCCATGGACGGCCACCTTGACGGATTGGTCACCCAAGGTGTCTGCTGCGCCTCCTTCATAGGTAACAACTGGGATGTCGGCAGCGTTGCCCGTTCGACGAAGGGTTCCCTTTGACGGAATGGAATCAAGAATGATCTCAATGCCGAATGATTTTGCAAGTAAGTATGAACTCGTATGCGTCAAGTCGCAACGTACTTGGGGCATGTTGGTCCTTCCCTTTGCAGCGCTGTGAATGTCGATGATGGCGTCGCTATCCTCGACCAAATGAGTCCAGATTTGGTGCGCCACCCGTCGCGTGGTTGACCCGCCCGGGTCGCCGGGGAATTGGCGGTTGAGGTCCCTCCCGTCTGGAAAATATCGTGACTTCATTCGGTAGCCGGGAAGGTTGACCACGGGGACGATTCGAAGGGTTCCTGCGAGGCTTTTCGGGTCGAGAGGTTTGCCTTCATCCGTGAAGGCATTGCTGAGTAAATGCGTGCAAGCCGAAGGCCCAGTTAGTTCGTCGCCGTGGATTCCACCGATGATGGTGATGCACGGGCCTGGCCGGGCGCCATGGATGATGGTCACCGGTACCGGCCAAGCATCTCCAAGACTCACGTTCAGCAGAGGCAAATGAATGGTTCGAAGGGTGCCCGGTTTGATCCGTTTGCGATAAAATCGAACATCACCCCAATCCGATGTGCGGTCCCACTCTGGGCGGTCCTCGGTACGGTGAGCCTTCATGGCCTCATCAATGGCCATACGACGCCGTTTGGGCAACTCATGAGCAACCCGAACCTTCCGGACGGTTTTCTTCTTCCGCCGCGCCATGGCTTTGGGAAAGGTTGGCCGGTCATGAACGCTCCGTTTTTCCCGCAAGGTAAGAACCATGAATCGAGTGGGGTGTGTTGACCACCATGAGGGAACCCAGCGTTCAGCAAACCTATGCGCCCACTTCGATTTGTTTTGGTTGCGGTCCCGCCAACAATCACGGTTTGAGGATTGACTCCCACCGCATAGAGGGGGGGTTGAAGATGGAATTTAATCCTGAAGACCATCACCAAGCCTTTCCCGGTATGGTCAACGGTGGCATCATTGGAACGCTGCTTGATTGCCATGGGAATTGGGCTGCTGCCATCGCCTTGATGGACGAACAAGGATTGGCCGAACCGCCGTGCACAGTCACGGCGAAGTACGACGTCCAACTTCGTCGTCCCACTCCACTCGGTGAGACCTTGACCGTCATCGCAAAACCCACTGAAGTGCTTGATGACCGTGTTCATGTCGAGTTAACCATGGAGGCGGCAGGGAAGGTTTGTGCGACCGGTAGCGGTCTTTTTGTAGCCGTCAAAGAAGGACACCCAGCCTATCATCGTTGGTCGTGAGGTTGGATTCATGGCCAATGCTAATCTCGCCCAGAATGGGTTCCTCGAGCACTTGAGGAGGGATGTTTTGGTGGTCATGCAATCCTTGTTCAACCTCGATGAAGACAAGCATGCTCTTCTTTCGGAGGTGAAACTCGGTGTCCTTCGTTCCAACGCCACCCAACGGCACGGTGCGACCCGCTGGCAACGGCAAACCGACGGGTCGCTGGACCTTCAGGTGGTCGACCTCCATCCCGCGTTGTTGGTTGATGAATGGCGTGCCTATGCTTTGTTCGTACTCTTTCATGAATTTCTTCACGTGGTGGGTCACCGTGCTCACGATGCAACCTTTCGGGACCTGGAGCGCCTTTGGCCAGACCAAACGGCAGCCCAACAAGGGAAGGCGTTCACGCACGCCCGTCGTTTGGCAAGGGCTCGATGGCACTGGGTCTGTCCAACATGCGAACAGCGTTATCCTCGGCAGCGTCGTGGCTCAGGGCGTTACCTTTGCAAAGCCTGTAAGGCCGTGCTTGTTGATGTGCCCGTGAAGGACATTCAATGATATACTCCGGATGATTGGTAATGGTGATGAAGCACCACACTCCTCGCCGAATACGGTGTGTGTTGTGGGCCCTTTGCTTTCTCTCGTTGGGCGGTCATCCTTTCCTCATGTCTGCCTCAGCGGAATTGACTCAAGAGGAAGGGGACCTCTTTCTCTCATGCCGTGAGGACAACGATTGCGTGTTGACACCAACACCCATCGGAGAGGAATTGATCTCCGAACAGACGTTTGCCAATGTGGTACAACCAGAAGTCATCACGTTTGAATTCGTGATGGACCCAGTCCAGAACCATATCGCCCTTCTCCCCGAGGTGCTCGATGAGCTTGAGATTGATTTCAAACATCAAACCGAGGCAGGCAGCCTGTTTCGACCAGCGATGGATTTGCGCTTAATCCTCGGGAACAACGTCAACGATTGGTCCTTTGATGCCAGCACACTTCCTGAGGTCGCGGCTTCAACCTACCGCCTTGAAAACGAACCCCTTGACCTTTCCCAAGGCCGTGTTTTGTGGGAAGATGAACCTGTTCGCCTCATTTTTTCCATCACCCTTGACCGGCCAGGTACATGGGAATTTCACATGAGAGGCCCCTCATTTCTCCGGTTGGATGTACCTTGGTCCATTGACGCTGAACGTGTTGATTTGGACGAACCCTCTTCGACCACGCAACCGGTTGCAACGGAATTTGAGGACGTCCACAGAGGTGCTTTGGTGGGCGCTGACCACGACTGCTGGGCGTTTGAGGTCGAGACCCACGAAGTCCTCCGTCTCTTGGTTGAATGGGAACTTGTCCCCATTGAGATTGAGCAACCCCACCCCATTCCCGACCTAATCACCTCAGCAGGACGCTTGTCTCCAGCACCCGATGTTGTGGTGGATGACGATGGAGAATCCTTGCGCATGACCTACCGATGGCGGGCCCTTCCAACAGGCGATTACACCCTCTGCATGCACGGTTCACCCGAGAAGATTCAGCCCTATGTATGGACTGGTGTGTTCGGGTATGAGGGAATGGGCCCAACTGACCCAACCGGTTTCACTTCAGCCACTTATTACCCACAGGGTGCAGCGTTGATTGGCGATATCGAAAATCCACTTGCCTTGAGCGACCAGGGTTTTGGTCTCCTGCTGGTTTCGCTCATGATGTTGGTGTTGTTCTCGATGGTTGCTCTGCGTCCAACAACCGCCTATGGGGTTCGCTTTGGGTTGTTCGTTCCTGGTGTTTTGATGCTGATTGTGGGTGGGATTGCTCATCCAATATGGGCCATGGTTGACGAGGTTCAGCACCCCGAAGAAATCACGATTGAGGACTTGTTGGAAATGCGCCTCCAGCAACTCTGGGATGTTTCAGCAGAGGGTGTGCCTGAGCAAACGCTCTACACCCATACTGGAGCGACTTGGGGAATGTTGGAGGGTGAGCGACTGAAGATGAAGCTGGACATTGAAGAAGCCATTCCTATGGACGATGGACGATGGCAACTCGTTGTGCCTCAACTGAATTCTCTTCGGCTCGATCAAGCCATTTTTGGGCAAGTGTTCGAAGGTGAAAACCAACAGACGCAACAAGGCATGTTGGAAGATCAAACCGTTCGATTTATTCTGCTTGCTGGGCGTTCACTGCTTCTGGATTTGTTAATGCTGGAAGCGATGCTCGTGGTTGACCAACCTCCAACCTCTTCTGTCTTCCACATTGATGTGGAGATGGTTTCCGCCAAGGCAAGTGGTTCAATCTCCGCACCCGCATGGGCCACGCGTCCTTCTTCGGTTGACGCAGATGACTGGGTGAGGCTCCAAGCGTCCCTCTTTCCAAACAGAATCTCAATCACCCTTTGCGATTGCGACCTGGACCTCCTTGATGTGACCTTCCTTCCCTCAACAGGGTTTGACAGTCGAGACATTCCGCCGGCATGGGGGGTTGAAGGTGCAACCGGCTTGGTACCCAATGGTGGTGCCCTGATGCTTGGGGGATTGAGTTTGGGATTGATAGCGACGTACGTGGAAGTTCAACGAAAGGGGAAGGCCGAGCAGATGGCTCAGTCCTATACTTCGGCGTCCGAGGTTCATTGGGACTGATCAGTTTCCATCCTTTTTGTCCAATTCTTTGTTCACAGCTTTGGCCGTGTCTTCTTCAGACATCTTGGCGGCTTTCGCTGCGGTTTCGATGGACTTTGCTTCATCTTTCGTGATTTCACCGTCGGCTGCTGCCGACTTGATGGCGGCTTTTACATTGAGGTCAGCGGCTTCTTCGTCGCTGATGCCGAGGGCTTCTTGGAAGGATTTGAGTTCTGCGAGTTCTGCTTCGGTTATGACGCCATCTTCCCATGCCGATTCGTAGGCATGAACCAAGAATTCTTTGTAGGCTTCTTGGTTGAGAAGAACATCCCGGATAAGTCCAGTGTCAACGCCCTGGTCGTTGTTGACCATGTCGAGCAAAGCGATGGAGCGTCGGACTTCCTTAACGGCCATGTCCTTGAGTCCGTGCCCAGCCCAAACAGCCCCTGCTGCCACGACCGCTGCCGCAAACCAACGCATGATGTCGGGGTCGACCAGGTTTCCTGGCTCCACAAGGTGAAAGACACCCAAGACCACCATGGCGGCGCCGCACATGACTTCAACCCAGTCGTTCAAATCCGGCTCATCCTCAAACACGGAGAGTCGTTCTTCGACCATTGCATCTCTTTCGTCGGTCATGCTTGGACCAGGGACCGGTGGGACTTGTAAGTGTCGGCAATGTAACGAGGGCGTTGTCCTTTTGAACCGCTGCCGAATATCCACCGGTATGGAGGAGGAGAATCGCGTGGTTTCTTCTCTTGACTTGCCTGATGGGTTCACCACGTTTCTCAAAAATGAATGGGGTATTGAGCGCCTACATCCTCCACAGGCCGCTGCCATTCCATCCATCCTCGCCGGCGAGAACGCCTTGGTTGCTATCCCCACTGCCTCAGGAAAATCACTGCTCGCTTACATGGGCATGGTCAAGCGCCTTTCCGAGGGCCATGACCGTTCGAAAGCCATCTACATCGTGCCGTTGAAGGCCCTTGCCATGGAGAAGTACGAGGATTTGACCGAAATAGGACAAGCTATGGGTCTCACCGTCGGTTTAGGCATCGGTGATGCCACGGCAGAAGCGAAGAACATTGACGACTGCAACATCCTCGTTTGCACCTCCGAAAAATTGGATTCGTTGCTGCGTCATCGTTCTGAATTGGTTGCCGATGTGTGTTGCGTTGTGGCCGATGAATTTCATTTAATGAACGATGGAACACGTGGTCCGACGCTCGAGATTAACCTTACACGGCTTCGCCACATCAAACCAGATGCCCAAATCATCGCACTTTCGGCTACCGTGGGTAACTCACCGGAGTTGGCCAAATGGCTCGATGCTGCATTGATTCAATCGGATTGGAGGCCTGTCGCACTGGAATATGCGACGTTTCATGATTTCCATGTTGAACCTCGCAAAATACAATCTCCTGGTGATGAGGGAGAACATGGAGCACTAAGCGCTCCGCGAGACCTTGAAGGTTTGAAAAGCCATCCAGTATGGAGTGTTGTCAGTGATGGTATCGACCACCAAGCCCAGGTGCTGATGTTTGTTGGAACGCGACGGAGTGCTCAGTCCGAGGCCAAAAATTTGGCAAAGCGCGTTCGCAAACGACTGGTAAAAGAAGACCCAGATCGCCTCATCTCGTTGGAAGAACTTTCACAAAAATTGACGGGAAGAAGCCAGTCAAATTTGGCCGAGCAATTGGCGTCCTGCCTCGCCTCTGGCGTTGGTTTCCATCATGCTGGGCTCACCAATGCTCAGCGAAAAGATGTCGAAGCGGCGTTCAAATCCGGTCTTTTGGTTGCCTTAACCGCAACACCGACACTTGCGGCCGGAGTGAACCTACCAGCTCGGAGAGTTTTGGTTCGCGATCTAAAACGCTGGGATGACGGCATGAGTCGCCCTCTGCCAGTCATGGAAGTTCGTCAGATGTTGGGGCGAGCCGGACGGCCAAAGTACGACACAAAAGGGGAAGCATGGGTCTACTGCAAAGGAACCGATGGATGGGAAGTGGCCGATGCTGTTTCGGACCGGTACTTCTTCGGTCCCATCGAAGATATCTCCTCCAAACTCGCCTCTGAACCGGCTCTGCGGATGCATCTTTTGGCGAGCATTGCAACGGGCGGCCTGGTTCACAAAGGGTCCATTGAACATTTCTTTGCCTCAACCTTCCTTGGCGCATCCATGGCCCCTTCCCAACTTCGAGAGCGGTTGACCACGATGCTTGACTGGCTGGTGGAGGAGCGCTTTGTAAGGAAATGTGGACTTGATGAACACTACACCTCTCGATGGGCCGATGGGGCCGTTGACGATGAGGAAGCATGGGATGACACGGTACCCGCATGGGCCACGAGTGCGCACCAAACATCTGGCGTGACATGGCAGCCTGAAGGAGCGAGGTATCAGAATCCTCCTCGCACCAGCGCTCACACCTCCCCGGCGCTCGGATTTTCCAAAGCCACCAACCTCCGGTCAACAGGGGGCTGGACTCAACCCGTCGCTGAAGATGGCCCAAACATGCGCTATGAGGCAACGCCGATGGGGGAACGCGTCACCCAACTCTACCTGGACCCACTTTCCGCCTCCATTTTGCGCCGCGGCCTACGACGAGCCGTCCGCCGAAAAGTTCGCCAAGATGCTCCCGTCACCGATTTCGGTTTCCTCCATCTAGCGGTGGCGACACCCGATTTTGTCTCGCTTTGGGCGAAATCTGCTGACTTTGAAACCAATTCTCAAACTTGGCTGAAGGCCAATTCAACCGAACATGAATTGTTGGTAGAAGCGGGCTACGCTGAGGCGATGCTGAGCGACATCAAATCGGCGTGGATGATTGAAGAATGGACGGAGGAAACGACGTTGCGCCAGCTTGAGAAGGACCTTGATGTCCTTCCCGGGGACGTTCACCACCGTGTTGACCTCATGGGTTGGCTTCTGGCAGGTGCACAGCAAGTGCTGTTGACCGACGACGTGTTCGCTGAAGACCATCTGCCAGTTGTGGCCGATATCGTTCAACAGATCAGCGTCCTGCAACAACGTGTCCGCCATGGCTGTAAGGCTGACCTGCTTCAACTGGTCAACATTCGCCATGTTGGCCGACAGCGCGCTAGAGAACTGGCAGCCCTCGGTCTTCGTGAACCAAACGATGTGCTCGGTATGTCGTCCAAACATCGCCAACAATTGTTGGCCAAACGAGGCTGGGGTCCGGTGTTGTTGGATAAGATTTTCAGCGAGATTCAGCGAGTCATCAAGCGTTCATCACCCAACAGAAACATGTCGCCTCGAAGGGAGGACGATGCTCCACTTGAGGGCGAGCGCGCTGAGCATGATTGAAATCAAAGGGCATGTTGGGCTTATTTGATGAGCACGCCGGCGTTTCCAATCGTCAACGTTGACATCGGTGGTCTCTCGTCCAAAAAGGCCATCCAGCACTTCCTTGAACACCGCCCGAACGAACGCTGGGTGCTGCTAGGTGAACACGCAGCTCAGAGCGTCGACCAACTCTGGACGGCATGGATACAAGCCACGCGAAACGAACTTCGGGATTGCATGGTCGCCCGGAGCATCGATGCTGAATTTTTGAGGTATCTGGCCGGCACGCACCACATCTCGGAAGCTTTTGCTCGGGCTGGTCTGCAAAGCGGCCAATCTTCCGCCTGGGTCCTCTGCCTTCCAATCCCAGAAGGTGTTGAAAACGATTTAGGGCATGTTCAACCAATCGCTCAAGGAGAACAGGCCTTTTCTGACCCTCTTGACGGCTTCTTGGAATCCTTGGGTTGGCCAACTTCTCCTTCCGAAGTTTCCTTTTCTATAGAGGGTGCGAAAATCCTTGGCATCGATAGTGAAGGATGGGTAAAGGGCCGCGAGTTTGAGTCTCTTGTCGCTCATGTTCTCATGGCGGATGACCAGAGTTCATCGCACCGTTAATGGGAGGGTTGAAAGGCCCCATCTTCCTCCGTTATCCATGGTCATGGCTGCGAAGCAAACCGATGGACATCACCCAACAGTGGGCCGATATTTGGATCAAGAGAAAGTCCGAAAGGCGCTTGATGCGGCTCGCTCGTACGGAGCGAGTTATGCTGAAGTTCGCGTGGTCGCTTTGACCGAATCCACCGTTGCAATGCGGGATGGCGTCCTCGAAAAGGCGATTCCTGGCCAAGAGTTGGGCATGACTTTGAGGGTCTTGGCAGACGGAGCATGGGGGGTTCATTCCACCACTGACCTGGCCTCACTTTCCGATCAAATTGAGTCGACCACTCGCTTGGCAAAAGCGGTTGCAAAGCGCCGTGCTGCTGGCGAACGCCCCAAGGCGTTGGCTGAAGTCCCCATCATCCAAGATGAAACACATTGGCGCTCCAAACTGGACGTCCGCCACACGGAACTTGACCAAAAAATGGAACTGATGAACGACATCTATCGAGGCGCAAGTGGTCATGATGACATCGTCTCCGTCCGTACGGGGTGGAGCGATGAACACATTCACACGGAATTGATGACCACTGAGGGGATGGACCGAGTTTGGTCCTTCCAACGCTCCCTCATTCACGGGATGGTCACGGCACGTCGGGAGGGCGAAGTTGTTTCCTACCGAACCCGGCATGGCGGTCAAGGTGGATTGGAAGTCATCCAAGAGGCTGACCTCGTTCAACTGGGTGAAAAAGCCCAACGAGCAGCACTCCGCCTCCTCAATGCTGAACGAGCACCTTCCGGTAAATTGCCGCTCATTGCTGACAAGGACCTCACGGGCGTGTACATCCACGAAGCCCTAGGGCATCCATGCGAAGCCGATTTGGTGGCTGCTGGAGACTCATGCTTGGACGGAAAACTCGGTCAGAAAATTGGCAATGAATTGGTCACTGTCGTTGACGACCCAACCATGATGGGTGGATACGGGGCTTACCCGGTGGATGACGAAGGCGTCAACACGCGAGAAAAAGTCCTCATCAAGAACGGCGTTCTCACGGAATACTTGAACCATCGAGAAACGGCCCACCACTTCGGTGTTGAACCCAACGGTGGAGCGCGTGCTCAGGATGGGCTCCATCATCCACTTGTTCGCATGAGCAACACTATGATTCACGGTGGTACCCATGCCGACATTGACGAGTTGATGGAAGATGTTCAGTATGGCGTTTATGCCTGTGGTACACGAGGGGGCCAAGTCGACACGGGCCGTGGCTCGTTCCAATTTGCTGCTCAAGAAGCCTGGCTCATCGAAAACGGGGAGTTGACCCGGCCGCTCAAAGACGTAAGTGTCAGCGGACTGACGCTTGAAATTTTGAAGAACGTTGACGGACTCACACGGGATGCATCCCTTGCCTCGCCAGGGTTCTGTGGAAAAGGTCAGACGGTCCCGGTTGGTGATGGTGGCCCAGTCATGCGAATCAGTGAAGCGCTGGTGGGATGAAATGCTCCCCGAAGGTGCAGAAGATCGCCTTTTGGCGAATGCGAACGTCATCGCCGATGCTTGCAAAGCGAGCGGAGTCCAGCAATGGGACCTCATCGGTTTCCAGTCCTATGGGCATCAATTGGACATTGAAGCCGGAAAAATCACCATGGCCGCTGGTGGCGGTGAAGGTGGTTTTGGGGTTCGCGTCGTCGACGAAGGCCGGTTCGGTTTTGCCCATCTGGTCGATGTCTCAGGTGCCCAACGTGCCGTGGAGCAGGCTGTGGCCATCGCCAAGAAGTCTCCTTCCATTGAGGGCTTTGTTTTGCCTTCAGAGCAGCCAGCTGAGCAGGTTGCAGGACGCCTTGACCGTGCTGTTTTGGACCTCAGTCCAGAGGATTTACTCGAGCAAGCCGACGGTCTCCTCTCCGAGGTGAAATCACTCGACGAGCGAGCGGTGGTCACGGGGGGCGGCGTTGGCGTTTCAGCTACAGCCGGCTGTTTGATGAACAGCGAAGGCATTCTTTCTACGGGCATGACGACCTCTCACGGGCTCGGGTTGCAAGTTTCCATTGAGGTCGATGGGGAATTGACCAGTTCCTATCAGGGTCAATCAAGCCGTTCTCTTCTCCCGGAAAATCCCGCTTGTGTATCCAGAGCCGTCCACTGGGCACAAGTAACTCAAAACCCACTTCGAATAGAAAGTGAAGCCGTCGACACCCCGGTCTTGATGACGAGTGAGGGCTTCTCACCCCTGTTTTCCATGGTAGTTCCATCCGCTATGACTGGGGAAAAAATGGTTCGTAAGGAATCGTTTTGGGCTGATAAAATGGGCCAACAGGTTCTCAATCCAAGCCTCTCCGTTCACGACAATGGTCTGCTTGAAGGCGGCATGTCGTCAGGCTCTCGCGATGGAGAGGGTGTACCTCGCCGCCGTCAAAACCTCATTGAAAACGGTCGCCTAAGTGGAATGCTCTGGTCCACTCGAGATGCTGCACAGCAGGTGGCAGAAGGCCGCATTGAGGCTGCATCTTCGACCGGTTCCGCTTCTTCAGGAGGGCACCAATCTCCGCCATCAACTGGATGCACGGAACTGTTCCTTACTTCCTCAGAGCAAGGGAAATCCATGGACGATCTGCTGAAGCATATGGGTGATGGCTACCTGGTCAACAGTGTAATGGGTGCTCACACCGCCAATCCGAGCAGTGGAGATTTTTCAGTCACAACCAGTTCAATTTTGAAGGTCGAAGGTGGTGAAATCGTGGGCGCTCTCAAGCAAGCGGGTTTTTCAGGAAACTTGGCAAAGGCGCTGAGTGGGACAGTCGTGCTGGGCGCCGATGTTCGCCGTCAAGGCTCTTATTCCTCGGGAAGCATGCATCTCCCTGATGTGCTGATGATGGACGGGCTTCGCATCAATCCTGCTTGAAACCACCAACGGTTGCTACGGGATTCTTTATGACCCGTCGTCGTTGGTAAGATGTCCCATGGAGGTCAAGGGAGTGTCCAAACTTAACCAACCCGCACGAAAGCCCGCAGCCTGTTCTCCGTACAGGCCCCGAACAACAACGCCTGTCGGAGGTCTGCAGCATGGCCAGTGACAAATACGCCGATTACGTTCAAGCCGTCCAGAAAGAATGCCCCGAGGCAGACGCTGGAGAAATCGCCGAAGCGTTTGCCAAATACGAGGAAGAATTCTACATCCCTCCACAAGATGCCATGCGTTCTGTTCTTCGCCGATTTCAGAGTGGAACGACGCCAACGCCATCTGGGGGTGGTTCAACAACCACTCGTCAAACAAAAAAGGTGGCCAACCTCTCCGAGCTCACGGGCAGTGACCGTGATGTCGAAATTGAAGTGGCCATCGTTTCCCACAACATTCGTGATCAAATGATTCGTGGCGAAGAGAAGCAAATCGCCTTTGGAATGCTGGAAGATAATCCGTGGGAGGAAAACGGTCAACGGACCCGCTGGGACTACAAGGATTGGGGGCCGCATGCCAACCTTGCCGCAGGGAGCATCGTTCGTATTGAAGGAGCGAGCGTAAACGAGTACAATGGAAAAATGTCCTTGAACATCAACCAATCAACACGAATTGTTGTGTTGAAAGAAGGTGTTGCCACTACGGTGTCTTCCAATGACCCCATTGATATCAACAACATCCCAAAGGAAGGCTACATCTGCGTTGTTGGGCGTGTTCTCGCCAGTCGACCCGACCAGATTCATCGAAAGGACGGTTCCGGCTCCATTGATGTGGTCCGAGGTCGCTTGGCCGATGATACCGGAACCATTGGATTCCTTTCCTGGGAGCCCTTCGACCATGAGGTCGGAACCTTGGTGAAGGTTGATGGGGCTCAAGTTCGAAGTTTCCGAGATACTCCAGAACTCAACTTCGGCCGAACCACGCGCATTGAGGTTTACCATGATGCCAACTTTGCTGACTTGGAGACGCTTTCACAAAACACTCTCACCAACGTTGCTGCGCTAAGGGATGGTTCACGCGATGTCGATGCGATTGTTCAAATCACTGAGATGACCAAACGAACCTTTGACCGAGACGGTGAGGAGAAATTCCTCTGGTCAGGACAGATTGCCGACCCTACAGGTCGGTGCCGAATCAGCATATGGGATGCTCTTCCATTCGACGAAAATGAACTACCCGTCACCGTTCAAGTCAAAGGCGCACGTGTTCGTGCATGGCAAGGTATCCCCGACATCACGGTGGACAGTGCTGACCAACTCACGATGCTTGAAACCCCTCCATGGGACGCTGAAATGGATTTGACAAATCACGCTGTTGACGTGAAGCTGACCGATGTCGTGGCAGGGCCGAGCCGTGTCGGAATGAAAACTCGAGGCATGTTGGTTAGTGTACGTGAGGATTCCGGTTTCATCAAGCGGTGCACCGATTGCCGAAGGGTCTTGCGAGATGGTGTGTGTTTTGATTGTGGAGAGAATGAAGGAACAGAAGATATCCGTCTCCGCTTGGTCGTCGATGACGACGGCGTGACCGCCGCCGTGTTGGTGAACAAAGATGCGTCCCTCGCCGTTTTGGGCATGGACCAGGAGCAGATGCGTTCCAAAGTGGAAGAAGTTGGGGATCTCGGCTTTGTTCAATACGTTCGCGAATTGATGCTCGGTCGTCAAATCAGCGTCTCGGGTCGGAGCATTGTTGATGACCAAGGCGCCATGGTACTGGCTGACGGATTTGAACTTGAGGAGCATGATGCTCAGATGAGGGCGAGCGAACTACGCACGCAATGGGGGTGGGCCTGATGGAGCGCGCACGTATTGCTCGTCAACCAGCCCACCTTCTCCTGGCTTCGGAGTTTGGTAGCGCCACGCTTCACGAGAAAGGCTCGGGTGAATACGACCCCTCTTTTGTCATCACCAAACTCGGTGCAAAGGTCAATCGAATCGTTGCCGCAGGTCTGCTTGAACGCCTTGAGCTTCGTGAAACGAGCAACGGCTCTTCGCTGTATCAAGGTCAACTCCGTGATCCAACAGGACTTCACTACTTTTCGGTGGGAGAATACAATTCCGAGATGATGCAGGAGCTTGCTCATCAATGGACCGAACGTTTGAACGACGGTGAACCATTGCTGGTGATGATGACCTCGAAAACCCGATGGTACCAAACCGATGAAGGCGCAGTGTACACCTCTCTTCGTCCCGAAGAAGCCTGTGTGGTCAAGCGGGAAGTCTATGCCAATTGGCTTCTCGATGCTTGTCAAGCAACGATGGCGAGGATGAATCAGTTCACTGCTTCGTTGGAAGTGGAACCTACTCTCGATGCGTATGCCCGAACCGGCCTGCCAGCGAGTCTGCTTGCCGCCCGAAACCACTACGGTGAGGTTGACCTTGAACCGTTCAACTTGAACCTCATGCAAGCTTTGGACATAGCCGAAGGCCGAATCGAGGCCGCCACCACTCCGCCTCCCGTCATGACGCTCCCAGATGGAGAAGATGCTGCTGCTTCCGGCGATGGTCCAGGTGTAGATGCTTTCCTCCTCGAAGCCATCGGTCATTTGGACCAAGGCGAAGGAGTAACCTTTGACACCCTCCTAAAGAACGCTGTTGCTCGCGGTTTTGTTCGAGAAGTGGCTGAGGCGAAATTGGACGACATGCTGGACACAGGCGTCCTTGAGGAGCCTCGGTTCGGATGGTTCCGACTCGCTCCATCCGAGTGAATCACATCCAACACATTCAAGTCCTTCTCACGCTGTGGGGAGAATAGGGGTAAGACATGGCTGGAATGGATTTCTTTATTCGGCCCGCATCGGGTACATCAAGTTCAGATTGGGTTCGAATTGCGAACGCTGATATCAAGGTGCGAATGACTCGCCGCCTCACACGAACGGTGATTCGCGGGCAAGAAGGCGATGATTTGCACGACGAAGGCTCTGAATCAACCATGTACACCGTCCGTGGTGAACTTTCCATTGACGAGTACAAGCGAATCGTTGCCATGTTCCGAACGGGTCAACCTTACCTCCACGATCCGTTTGAAGAGCGAGATGTCAAGGTCATTTTTGCCGTCATGGAATACGACAGTTCCAATGAAGGGTTCCATTTCGAATTGCTTGAAGACGTCATTTGAGGAGGCTTGCATCATGCGCGCACTAGGGGAAAAGCAAGAGCTCCTCTATGTGATTCGCACCATGGATGTGTTAATGTCCTCTGGAGTTGGTCTTGAAGCGGCGATTCACACCATTGGCCGAGGAGGCTATGGCATCATTTCAGAAGATTTCTCTCAAATCATGAAACGCCTCCAAAAAGGCACAGGTGGTGGCCTTGACAAGGAACTCAAGACCATGATGAAGAAAGCCGAGTCTGCTGGATACAAGCGCCTCCTCAACACGCTTTACACGAACGTCACTCAAAACACCGACTTGGTCGAGACCCTCAAAAAGCAGGGAACTCGAATGGAAGAAGAGCGTTCCGAGGCCGTTGAGAAGTACATTGAAGAATTGGGTGGTGTGCCCGAAACCTTGCTTTCTATAGGTATGATCGGGCCAATCATTCTCTCTATTGTTGGGCTTGTTCCTCAATTGATGTCGGGCGACCTCGGTGCTTTCATGTCATTGCCAGATTCTTCGGTCATCAACAGTGTGGTGAACATGGGATTGATTGTGACTCTCATTGGGATGGCATTGGTCGGTTTGAAAGCGCATACAAAAGACCCAGGTTTGTGAGGTGAACGAATGATTTTTGGAATTCTTGAGTCGTTCAATGAATCACCACTGTTGCTCTATCTTGGGGTCATTTCCATCGCCTGTATCGGCGGAGGAATTCCGCCAATGATCGAGCGCCGTCGCCGACGTTCGATTGAAAATGAACTTCCTACGTTCCTCGAGGCGCTTTCTGATTCGGTTGGCGCAGGGCGTGGTCTACAAGAGGCCATGATGGAGCAATCCGAATCCAACGATGGGCTCCTCGCTTCCTTGTTGGGTGAAACGCTCAAAGAAGCCCATGCTTCCTCGTTTGAAGCGAGCCTTTCTGCCTTCGCTGCAAAGACCCGCTCGAGTCAAGTTCAGCGCGTGATGATGCTCATTGAGACCGCCATGCAACAAGACTCTTCGCTTCGTGAAATTCTTTCAGACTTGAGCCGAGATTACGAGCGTCTCAACGACTTGATGAACCAACGAGAAACGGAACTTTCCGGCCGTGGCATGCTCATCATCATCTTTGTCAGTGTTGGCTTACCTGTGCTCATCGCCTTCATCGTCGGCTTGTTTGCTCCCGCCAGCAAAGGCTTCCAAATCACTTCATTTAACCAGACGTTCAGCTTGTTTTTCGCTGCCGCATCTGCGGTTGCTGTCGGTGTTTCCGGCCGTATGATGGGACGGCTCAAAGACACATTGTGGTGGCTACCGATGTGGATGACGGTGTCAATGGGCCTCTACCTCGGGGCCGTCAAAGCAGTTGGAGGTTGAAACATGTCAGAACAAATTCTTGAGCAATACGGCCGCGTTACGATTTACACCGAAGCAAACCACCCCTCTCCGATATACCACGTTGACGGGGATATTCAACCCAACCCATATGGAGACCTTGCAGCCCTTTTCGAAGACGATTCCCTTGAAGAAGTGATGTACAACGGAGGCACTCAATGCGTGAAGGTGGCTCACCGAAATCACGGTATGTGCCGCACAAACATCTGGATTGACGATGAATCCGGTTTGCAAATCGCCAAAAACATCGCAGCGTTCACCAACGTCCCACTTGGTGATGGGCCTGGACTTGTGCCCATTTTTGACGGCCGCCTCCCAGATGGTTCCCGTGTCAATGGAACCATCCCTCCCGTCTCTCCGGACGGGCCGACCCTCACGATTCGTAAATTCAAAGAAGACCCCCTGACCATGATTGACCTCGTGAACTTTGGAACCGTGAATTCTCGCCTCGCTGCGATGATGTGGGTTTGGATTGAGGGGCTTGACAGCCGCCCTGCCAACTTCGTCATTGCAGGAGGAACAGGTTCAGGTAAAACCACCACGTTGAATTGTTTGGGGATGTACATTCCATGGTCGCGTCGTTTGCTCACCGTTGAAGACACGGCTGAATTGCAGGTGTACCATGACCACTGGCTTCGAATGGAAACACGCCGTGAGCGTCCTGATGGTACCCCTGAAGTTGACATGAATGACTGTTTGAAATCGAGTTTGCGTATGCGGCCCGATCGCATCATTGTCGGTGAAGTTCGAGGTCCAGAATGCGCTACGCTCCTCACGGCCATGAATACGGGTCACGATGGTTCCTTTGGTTCCCTTCACGCCAACACGGCCCAGGAAACGGTCACCCGTATGATCAATCCTCCCATGAGCGTACCTCCCATCATGCTCAGTGGTCTTGACCTCATCATCATTCAAGCACGATTGCATGTGAATGGGAAGACGGCTCGTAAAATCACCGAGGTGGCTGAGGTTGCCGGTATGGAAGGAGACAAGCCGCGTTTGAACGCTATTTGGAAGTACAACGCAGCGACCGACCAAATTGAAGAAACGGGAATCCCATCCAAGTTGCGTGAGACCATCTGCAACGCTGCAGGCGTCACGCCCGATGTCTTTGAACGGCATGTATCTCAACGGCAAGCCATCATTGAGGACTTGTGTCAGCGAGGTATCTCAGACATCCAAACCGTCACTTCGGTGGTTCAGAACTTCTATGCCCAACAGCACTGAATCATCCGTTCAGTCGGTTGAGTAGTTCGTCGATGCGGTCTATTTTTCCTCGGACACGGGCAATATTGTCCGAAGCGTCAGAGACGGATTCAGCGACTTCCTCTTCCTCTTCTTGAACGGCATCTGACGCCGGTTTGAAACTCGCAGCCAGTGATTTGAGTTCAGTCACGATGGCGTCAACTTCCGTTTCTGTGACCAATACGCCCGGGGCGATGCGAGGAATTTCACTCGGAGAAAGGTAGCCGAGTTCGGCTCCAAGTATGCCGGCACAGGCCAAGATACGAGGGCGGAGTGTGCTGGTGTTGACCTCGTAGCCTTTTGATTCCAAGAATCGAATGACAAGGGCTTGTTGTGCTTCATCAAAGCCCTCTTCTCCTGATTCAAGGATGGTTTGCACCAATTCCTCAAACGAGGCAATGTTTCGTTCGAGGCGTTCGATGGTTGCCCTCTCTGATTCGGGCATGTGGACTGCTCCCCGGTGTAAAATGCGGAGCATGCGCTGGCGTCGTTGAACGACTGGGTCGTGTAGAGCTTGTGATTCTGCGATTTCGATGTGGAGGTCAAATAAAGCGTGCAATCTACCGGAGACGCTTGGAACTCGCAAATCAAGATTGAGTTCACGCCCCTCTTGTTCAAAGGCCATGCGAGCCTTCACGATGTCATCCTGATGCAAAGCCAAGATGTTTTCCAACCGATCTCGAAGCGTGCTGCGCACTTCCTCAAATCGGCGTAGCGCCTCACGTTCGCTCCAAGACTGTGGCATGGCGATGGCGGCCGTTGCCTCGTTTTGCACACGGTAGTCGAGTTCCATGATTATCTTCGCCACGGCTTGATGCACCGGAGGCAAATCAGTGGCAAAGCCTTGGGTTCGAAGTGACTGGATGAAGGCATCCATGTCATCTTGGTTGGTGGTGGAACTCACCATGAGGAAATCTCGGGCGAATGAGTTGATTTCTGCAGTTCGCTCTCGAAGTTCCATGAGCGCAGTTTCGGTTTCTAGACTGTGAACCTCGCTCTCACCGGTTTCTTGAATCATCGGAGGGACCGCCGGTGAAGCCATTTCCTGTGCTGGGCGAAGGTGAGCCTCAACCCTAGCATCTACGCTGGAGTCAGAGATATCGTGGCCAATGTTCGTGAGGTCCTCTCTCAGGGCGGTTTCTTCTTCAAACGTCCATCCCTCATCGTGTTCTTCAACAAAGGTGGCGACCTTTTCATCCATGGATTGGGACGAAGTGTCGGCCACTGCCGTGGGCATCGATGGGACATTGACCTTTCCTCGTGGCCGGCGCAAACTCTTCTTGACTTTGCCCCATGCATTTTCTTGCGAAGCGAGGACTCCTGCAACTCGAGCAAGGAGGGCTTGTTTATTTCCTGAAAGAGCGAGTTCCAAATCTTTGCACATGGCGTGCAACTCGTCTCGGGTCATGTCATCAAGGCGTTCGACAGCAAGGGACTTTGGGTCGTGATTCAGGTGCAAAAACAAGCGCTGACGCCTTGCTTTGATGGAGCCCGATTTCTTGATGCCGAACACTCCCAGTATTTCGCCGAGGTCACTGTTTGGGATGCTGCGAAGACCAGCCGGTGAAAAGTCCCAATCTTGGAAAACGAGGTGCTGAATCAGACGAGCACGAAGGGCTTCAACGGGCCCTGCTTTGGAGAGGTCATGTTCTTGAGCGAGCGTTTTGAGGGCATCAAAACGGGCTTGGTAAAGTTCACCCAACATCGCCGACGTGTCCATTGGTGCCTCACCTCTACGGGTTTTGCCGCATTGAAAGCATATATGTCTTCGCTGTCAAACAGGGAAGAGGAAGCCCGTTCTTGCAGGTCTTTAGCGACGCGGAGCCTCGGTTATTCATCCAAGTCCATAAGCCGTGGTTTCGGTTCCATGAAACTGTCAGGCATTCCCGGAATGTTTCGTTTTGTAGCTTCGTGGTCGGTGGTCATTACGCTGAGGAGGTCCATGAATTCCTTCAGCAACGTCACCAGCCCCATTTGGCTGTTTTCGGGTTGGACAATTCGTTCACAAGCAGCGGTTACGGTGCCGTCTGAGGTCAGTGTCTCGATCAGCATTTCTACCCTCGGGCCGCTTTTGTAAGCCGCTCGTTTTTTGTTGGGGTTCACCAAGGTGTTCAGGAGCGTTTCATCACCGTCTTCTGTTGCCTTCTTCAGGAAGGTTGAGATTTTGCGTTGTTCGATGTATGCTCCGACAATGGGCCTGAGTTTCGGGTCGATACTTTCCATCAATGATGCTTCAAGGCGGTAGGCCAATTCGGCACTTGGGTCGAGCATTTCCCTCACACTGGCTTTAGGAAATCCTTGTCGTGAGACCAAGATGGTAAATCCATACAGCGGTGGAGGGATGAATCGTTCACGGTTGCTTTCGGTTTGGTCTCGCTGAAGGCCGAGCGTATGTCGGCGTCCTTTCATCCGATGGCCTGCGTGAATCGCTCTTGGAACAATGAAACCGTCCAGGTTTCCTTGCAATCGCTGGTCTTCAACCCACGGCCAAATATCTTCCTCGTCCAGTTCCGCAACGTCCTTCTCTGCCTTGAGCCGTTGCACTGTTTCATCGATACGCTCCAACCGAAGGTCGGGACGCATGCGCTTCATCTGCCGTTGGAGCAATTCATGCTCGCAAAGAACCAGCGCTCCTTGTTCAAGATATTCTGGCTTATCGTCCGAGACCAGCACCCATGTTGGCTCTTTTCGCGACAAGAGCCCGACGATACTCAAGCCTTGAACATCGTATTTCTGCCAGTCCAAAGCGCTCATGGCGACGATGTCTCCCGTGCCGCCTTTGAGGGTTTCAATCGCCGTTTCCATGTGCGGCAATTGCTTGAGAAGGAGGTCCTGGTTTTTCCCGTGAGTTTGTACCGCACGCTCAATGTGAAGGCGAACTCCATCGTTGCGGGAGGGCGTGGTGAGAATCACGAGACGCTCACTGGTTTCCATCGTTTCACCTCGGCGAGGGTCGCCCCTCACGGGTTAAGGGCGTGGACGACCGGTTAAGAAGCCCACCCTCCTAGGAAGGTTGTGCGCCCGAATGTTGAAACGCTCAATTCCGCGCTTGAGCGGATGCGTGAGGAGGTCAATCATGCCCTTCACTCCCTCATCCAATCCGAGGTGGAATTGGGGGCGGGAGAGGTTGCTTTGGAAGCCGGGCGGGTTTTGAATGCTGGTGGGAAACGCCTACGTCCAATTCTTTTTCTTCTGGCTTACCAAGTTGCTGGTGGCACGAAGCAAGATGATGTCATGCCACTCGCCCTTGCCTTCGAATTGATTCACACGGCAACGCTGGTTCATGACGACATCAACGATGAGGCGCAACAACGCCGAGGAATCCCCACCATTCACGCCCAAGCCGGGCAAGCAAAAGCGGTCATCGCTGGCGACTGGTTGTTTGTCCAAGGCTTTGGCCTCGGAGGTCGTTATTCAGAGCAGATTGTATCTGTCATCGCTCGATGTTGCGCCAACATCGCTGTTTCTGAGTTTCACCAGCTCGATCATGTGTTGAATTTAGCCACCTCGCCAGAGGATTACTTGTCCATTGTGAAGGGGAAAACCGCAGGTCCATTTGCTTCAGGCTGCTATGCAGCTGGCCTTGTCGCTGGGCTTGACGAAGAACATGCAAGGGCACTGGAACGTTTTGGAATGGAACTTGGGATTGCTTTCCAACTCGTCGATGACATCCTTGACCTTCGCGGGGATGAGCGCATGGGGAAACCGCGAGGTGCAGACGTCTACGAAGGAAAGATGACCCTCCCCCTCATTCATGCCCTCACCCTTTCCCACGGAACACACAGGCAGCGCCTTTCAGAACTCATTGAATCCTTTACCGATGATGATTTCGATGAACTGATGGGCCTTCTTGAACGCTCAAGCAGCATGGAGTATGCTGAAATTCTCGTGCGAACCCATCTTGAGCGTGCTCAAGCAGAACTCAACCGTTTCCCCGACAGTGAAGCCAAGGAGATGATGCTGCTCATCACCAACATCGTCAAAGATCGGCATGCTTGAAAACCGATTGGCGATTTGGAGATTTTTCAACCAGGGCAAATCAAGTCATGGACCCGTGGCTGCATCGGTGTGTTCAAGTGATTTGACGACCCCGTAGGTCTCATGGGAGGGTCCATTCGCCGAGACGAAGAAGCGGTCAGCCCGGTGATTGCGACCGTTTTGCTGCTCGCCATTACAGTCATGCTTTCCAGCATGGTTTTCGTGTTGATGCAGGGCGCCTTGACCACGGTTGAGAAATCCGCTCCTCAAGCCACGGTCAGTGTCAGAGGACTGGACAACGGCTTCCACGTGGTTCGAATCACGAGCCTTGACCAATCCATTGACCCTGGGCGCTTACAGTTTGATCTCCTCCCAGCCAACACCACGGAAAACCTCCCCATACGCGGTCAGGTCTCGGATGCCGATGTCTATGGCGTGATTGGGACGAACATCTCCTTCCACGACCGAGATGCAGGCTATTCCGTCACCCAAGGTGATTACTTTGTCATCGATTCTGAAACCATCGGAGCGAACGATGGAACCTGGCGCTTCCGCCTTGTCGATGAGACATCAAGTGCCTTGATCGTGGATGTTTCCCTGCCCGCTATGACGTGACTTCACCCACCAATAAAGGACATCTCGACCTTTGGTTGGTGTTCCTCAATGGTTGCTCTGTCCACTGAATATCGGTCGTCCCGACGTTGCCAGATGTTTTGGATGGCGAGGGACAATGCTGCCTCGTCTGCTCCCATTCGTAGCAAGCCCCTGAGGTCATTGCCCTTTGATGAAAACAAGCAAGTGTACAGCGAACCGTGCGCTGACAATCGAGCGCGTGTGCAATTCCCGCAAAACGGGTTGGTCACGGATTCAATGAACCCGAACTCAGCCCCTGCCGTGGTTTTGTACCTCCGAGCCACCTCGCCCTTGTGCTTTGGCTTTTCAGGAATCAACGCCCCGTATTGCTCTTCCAGCCTTCGGCGTATTTCGGCACCAGACACCACCTCGTCAAAGACCCAGGCGTTGGTGTTTCCTACATCCATGTACTCAATGAATCGAATCGGAATGTTTCGTTCAACGCAAGCCGCTGCCAATTTCGGAATTTGCTCTTCATTGATGTTTTTTTGGACCACCGTGTTCACTTTGACTCCCAATCCTGCTGACAAAGCATGGTCGATCCCTTCCATTATGTCATCTGGAGTGTGCTGGGTTGTATCGGCCATGGCTTGAAACACCGTTTGGTCCATGGCGTCCAAGCTCACCGTAACGCGGTCCAAGCCTGCTTCTCGAAGTTCAACCGCATGCCTTTTCAGAAGGACGCCGTTGGTGGTCAATGCGATATCCAAATTGGGGCCAACCTTCCTTAGCATGGCAATCAGGGTGGCGATGTCCCTGCGCAAGAGGGGCTCACCACCCGTGAGCCTAACTTTGCGAAGCCCGGTTGGAAGCAGAGCCCGCACAACCGTCGTGATCTCTTCGTACGTTAGCAAAGCCTCTCGTTTCAGGAAGTCATGTTCAGGCCCAAAGTGCTCACGAGGCATGCAATACGTGCATCGAAAGTTGCAGCGGTCAGTGATGGATATGCGAAGGTCGTGCAATGGACGCTCATGTCGGTCCACCAGTCGCATGATTCGGTGACCGCTTACCGGTTCTTGAACCTGTATTACAAGGGTTCATGGCTTAGTGAGCCGAGCAGGGGCCATGGACAGAACGGGGATGGACCGCCGTTCCGCCCCCGTAGAGGAAGAACTTTCTTCCCCTGTTTTGTTGGTCAAGACACGGCAAAAGCCGTCTATAGAACGGATTCAATGGCGACTTCCACCTTCGAAGAGTCATGCCATCCGCTGGCTGGCTTTGGCGGCCCAATCTGAGCAAAAAGTAGTGATTCACAACCTCACACATGCTGGCCAGGATATCCTTTCCATGCGCCGGTGCTTGGGTCAATTGGGAGTTCGTATTACGGACCTGAACCACCGCGGAGAAGCCTTGGTCAGCGGAGATGATTCTTCTGTAAAGCCTCCTCAAGGAACCGTTTCTTGGTGCGTAGAAGGCGTTGGTGTGGCCGGATTGAAACCTCCCAACAGCGTTCTCGATGCTGGAAATTCAGGGACATCACTCCGCATCTTGATGGCCCTCTGTGCGCGACTACAAGGCCCAGTAACGGTTGATGGAGATGCTTCGTTGCGTTCCCGGAATCACGACGTGATGACCGGGGCTCTTGAACAACTAGGGGTGAGGGTCTCTCGCCTCGAGGGCGGTGAAAATCTCCCTCTTCGCATTGAAGGTCCATGGAACCCCACGGGTTCGCTCACCCTGGACATCTCCACTTCAAGTCAACCAACAACGGCGCTTTGCCTCGCTGCTGCTGCCCTCCCATCCTCTGTTCGACTCGAAAATCAGGGGATTGGTGTCTCTTTGCGGCACAGTGAACTCACCAAACTCCTTTGCGAACAAACCGGTGCTTCACCTTCCATTCATCAAGGTGAACTCCATCCTTGGACGCCGAAGATTGACGGTTCATCCATCGTTCTTCCGCCAGATGCTTCGATGCTTTCCTTTGCTTTCCTTGCGGCCAAGGTGTCCCAATCATTGGTGGAGATTGAACACGTTCCCGAAACACGAGATGCACTGGGCCATGAAGTGCTGTTTGAATTCGCTTCTTTCTTCGGTTTGGAGCTGAAGGATTCCGTCATCGCCAATGTTTCCGGTGGCCAACACGCCATCGTTGACCTTCGGCATGGAAACGATTTGATCACGCCCGTCGCTGCCTTGCTTGCCCTTGGAAAAGGCGGAGAAATCATCGGGGCCCAGCATGCGGCCTACAAAGAAACCGACCGGACCCGAGGTACCGTGTCGTTGTTGAAACAATTCGGTCTTGATGCATCCTTCGCCGATGGACGTCTTGTCGTACCGGGTGGCCAACGGCTTCGTTCCCCTGAAGGGCAGGTGGAGACTTACGGCGACCATCGCATGCAAATGACCGCCCTTGTGCTGGCCATGGGGTGTGACAGGGACGTCTTGATCGAAGGTGCCGACCTCCACGAAGTTGCTGACCCTGAGGCGGTTCAGCGTTGGCAGGCGGTTGAAGTGGCGATTGAACCTCTTCTCAAGCGAATTGAATGAATCAACCATGCCGCCCGAAGTGATGGTCAAGACTGTCGATTGAGATTCGCAGTGAAGTTGGGCGTCCATGGACGCACGCCCATGGATTCGGGATTCGTCGCATGTCGTCCAACAGCCTCCGCATTTCAGGGAGCGTCAGGTTGTCGTTGGCCTTTACCGCCCCACGGCAAGCGTTCATGAACGCAATATGGTCTTTTTTGGATTCAAGTGTTTCAAGCGGTCCACCGTCCTGTGCCAAATCCTGCAGCAAATCAAGGAAGAAGCGGCGAATTTCCTCTCCCTCCAAGAGCCGAGGTGAAGCCGTGAGCATCCACGAACCGTTCGCTTCTTCCAAGTGGAAACCAAGCTCGTTCAACCGCTTGTGGTGGGCATCAACCAAGGCAGATTGACGAGCATCAAGGTCCAATTCAAGTGGACTTAGGCGCTGTTGTGGCTCCCATGCTTGTCCACTGTGCCGGAGTCGTTCGTACCGGACCCGTTCGTGCAGGGCGTGTTGGTCGATGAGCAACAATTCGTCTTCTGCCTGAACCAGAATGTAGGAGTCAGCAAACTGGGCCAACGGTTCCATGTGTGGAAGATCGTTGAGTTCGCCCTCAAGCGGTTGCTCATCGCTGGGGCGCGCCGTGTGTCCACATCCTGCATGCCGATGCAAGTCCCGTTCTGCCGATGAGAGTGCTGCAGAAACAGGTGCAGTGGCCATCTCAGGTAAGACCGATTGACCCAACGGTGAGGCTGAAACAGGCCGTTCCTTGGGCTCCACCTTTTCCTCTTCAGCCTCATGGCCCACAAGGTTGAGTTGTTTTCCGGCTGCCACGGCCCAAGCGGGTGGTTTCACGATGGGGTGGGGGGTACTGGGTGTGTCAAGGGTTGGTAATCCTGCAGCCGATGAGAGGCGGTTCACCTCTTCCGTCTTCGGTTCTGGATTTAAGTAAGTTTCAACTGGTTTAATTCCCTGCGCAGATGAAAGTCCTTGAAGTCCGGGAATTCCACCGGTTGCATCGGGTTCGGTCGGTATGGCTTCGAGGGTGTGAGCAATGGCTCGCTCAAGGCGCTCAAGGACCCGCCATGAATGCCTGAGGCGCACTTCTCGTTTGGTGGGGTGGACGTTGACATCGACCTCGTCTGGCGGGCATTCAAGGTTCACCACCGCCAAGGGGTGGCGGCCTTGCATGAGTCGAGTTTTGTAGCCTCGACGTATGGCTTGAAGAAAGGGCCCCGCCGCTACTGGTCGGTGGTTGATGAGAACGTGAATGTCATCGCCCTTCCCTCGGGTGATGTCAGGGGTGCTGATCCAACCACTCCAACGCTCTTGGCCGGGGGCATCTTCATCCTCAACTGGTTGGTTGAGAGGAACAAGTTCGGTAGCCTGTGCCCCCATGATGTCGTACAGCCGGTCCAGCATGTTGTCGGTCGCCGGTACGTTCAGGAGGGTTCGCCGCTCCGTTTTCAGATGAAATCCACATTCTGGATGGGCCAGGGCATGGTCAACCACGACGTCGACAATACGGGCCGTTTCAGTTTCAGGTCGGCGTTGGAACGCTAAACGAGCCGGAGTGTTTTGGAACAGGTGTTCAACTGAAATCACGGTCCCTTGGGCCATCCCAATCGGTTCAACGCCAGATTTTTTTCCGTCTTCCATCACGATGGTTGCGCCCTGTTCATCGGCGGGTTTGCTGGAGATCTGCAACTTTGACACCATCCCAATACTGGCCAAGGCTTCACCTCGAAAACCCAGAGAAACAATGGAGGCGAGGTCCTCTTTTGAGCGCAATTTGGAGGTGGCATGGCGGTCAAGGGCCAAGGTGAGGTCGCTGTGGTCAATGCCGCTTCCGTTGTCCTCTACGGTCAAACGGTCAAACCCGCCGCGCTCAACCGTGATGACAATGGAGGTTGAACCTGCATCGAGGCTGTTTTCCACCAATTCTTTGACCACTTGGGCTGGTCGTTCAACCACCTCTCCTGCTGCGATGAAACCGATGGTGGCGTCGTCCAACTGCCGGATTTTCTGAGGTTTCATGCACCGCCCTCCATGTCGTTCTTGAGCGCGTAAAGAATGTTCAATGCTTCGCGAGGCGATAATTCGTCAACCTGTGTCTCTTCAAGGCGCTGTAACACCTTGGAAGCATGGTCTGGGATGGATGCGGGTGCAGGTGCCGTGGATTTCATGGCAGCGGCTGCAAAGTATCCCATGAGGCTAGCTTGGCCAGCATCCCTTGACTTTGGTGCACCTTGTTCCCCTGCTCGGGCTCCGCCTGCCTGTTGTTCAAGGAAAGCCAAAAGGTCGCTCGCTCGTTCAACCACGTTTCGAGGCAATCCGGCCAAAGCAGCGACCTGCACCCCGTAAGAATCGTCGCAAGGGCCATCTGCCACGGTGTGCAAGAACTTCAACTGGCCATCGCTGTGAGCGACTTGGACATGGACGTTGCACAAGCCGTTGATTTCCTCCTCAAGGCCAATCAGTTGATGGTAGTGGGTTGCGAACAACGTTCGAGCCCCAATTCGTGAGCAGATGTCTTCGGTGACCGACCAAGCGATGGACAGACCGTCAAAGGTTGAGGTGCCTCTTCCGATTTCGTCAAGCAAGACGAGGGAGTGTTCGGTCGCACGCTTGAGAATGTGAGCGACTTCGATCATCTCCATCATGAAGGTGGACCTCCCTCGCTTGAGGTCATCACTGGCACCCACTCGGGTAAAAATACGGTCAACAAGTCCAATCTTTGCCTGTTTGGCTGGAACAAAGCAACCTGCCTGAGCCAGTACGGAGACCAAAGCCACAGTACGAAGGTAGGTCGATTTCCCGCCCATGTTTGGTCCGGTGATCAGCAAGAAGCTCCTTTTTGGATTCATCATCACGTCATTGGGGACAAATCCACTTTGTGTCTCGAGCACGGGGTGGCGAGCATCCTCGAGTTTGATGGTGTGCTGCTCGGTCATTTCCGGTTTGGTCCATGCTCGTTCCCTGCTGACCGAAGCAAAGCATTGGAGGACGTCGATGGAGGCGACCCTTCGTGCAATATCAGCAAGGGCTGAAGCGTGGGCGACGCAATAGGTTCGTAATTCGAGAAATTTCCGGTACTCCAGTTCTTTGAGTTTGGAATCAGCGGTCAACAACAAGTCATCCCGTTCGACCAATTCTTGGGTGGTGTAGCGGGAGCCGTTGGTCAACTGCTGTTTGCGGCGCCATTCTTCGGGGACCTTGTCAGCGTGGGTTTGTGTGACTTCGATGTACCACCCCACCTGGCGGTTGTTTTTGACCTTCAGTGAAGGGATGTTCAATTCTTCTCGCAAACGGAGTTCGAGTTGGGTGAACCAAGCCTTTCCTTCCGAGGTGACTTTGCGCAGTTCGTCCACCTGTTCGTCCACACCGGGGCGCAAAAGACCACCGTCGCGTAGGCCAAGGGGTGGTGCATCGTTGAGGGTGTTTCGAATGGCTTGCATCATTTCATCGAGTTGGTCCAAATGTTCACTGAGGTGAATGAGCAACGGGTCCTGGCTGTCCCTGCACCACTGTGCCAGGCCCGGCATTCGTTCGAGCGCATGGGCCGTGGCCACCAAGTCGCGTGCATTGCTGCGTTGGTAAGCCAGTTGGGTGGCGAGGCGCTCCATGTCCCGTATGCCTTTGAGCGATTCCCGCATTCCATCCAATCGGCGGGCTGACCGGGACAAGGTGCCTACGGCATGATGCCGCGTCTGTATGGCTTCCATTTCCGAGAGTGGATGGAGGATCCATGTCTTGAGAAGCCGTCGACCCATCGCTGTACGGCAACGGTTGAGGGTGGAGAGGAGGCTTCCATCGTATTCACCAGCTAGGGTGGAGGTCAACTCCAGGTTGCGCAAGGTGGTTTGGTCAAGCAAAAGGTGGCCTTGCTCTTCGAGGAGTTCAACGTCTTGGAGGTGCACATCCGCCCGGAGATGAACCGTCGCCAGATAATCGGCGGCCAGACCAGTGGCCGAGAGGGCGAGCGGCGCATGGTCAAGGTCAAGATGCCCCAAATCAGCAACGTTCAACATTGTCCGAAGCCGCTCCTCTCGTTTGGTCGGGCTCAGTTTGTGTTGGCTGACCATTGTTTTCTCAAGAAGGGGGAAGAGTTGAGCAAGATGCCTATCCTCTGCATCCTTTGGGGTCAGGACAAATTCGCTTGGCTGCCAGCGAAGGAGGTCGTCTTGAAGGCGTAAAAACCGGTCTGCTCCGTTGTGAGTTGAAGCCCAGGCCTTTCCAGTGGAGGCATCGATCACCGCCAAACCAAGGGCTTCACTTCCTAGAACAACCGAAGCGAGTAGCGATTGCTCATCGCCTTCAAGCAATCCCTCTTCGTACAAACTTCCTGGGGTGTAGACGCGGGTCACCACGCGTTCGAGGAGTTTCGCGCCAGGGCGAAGTTCCTCCTCTTGTTCAGCTACGGTTACCTTGTACCCAGCGCGCAGCATGGTGCGTAGATGTTCCTCCAGGCCATGCCAGGGGAATCCGGCCATGGGGATGGGTTGTTCAGCATTCTTGTCTCTGGATGTAAGGGAGAGCCCCAACACATCCGCGGCCACTTCAGCATCTTCATGAAAGAGTTCGTAGAAATCCCCCATTCGAAAGAACAGAATGGTGTCGGGATGTTGTTCTTTGATGTCAAAGAACTGGTCCATCATCCCCCGTTTTGTCATCTCTGCACACTCCATGGCTTACGCTGGAATTCTTCAAGACCGACGAGGGCACATGAAGGTTCTCAAGCCATTGGTTGAACAGGCCGCATTTGCCGTGTTAAACCGCTTTCATGCCTTTTGCCGAAGTTGTTCGATGGCGTGGGTAGCCATCATCGCAAGAAGGATAGCTCCTGAGAGCAAGAAAAGGAGGTTGAGGAATCCACGACCACTCTCTATAGAGCCATCGGCCGTTATGTCGATGCTCCATTGAATCGGGTTTCCTTCCCCATCCGTTCCGTGGATCTGAACGTGTTCTGCTTGGGCATCAGCATCGGTGACATCAACGGGTACATGGCTGCTGAGTTGATGGACTTCCAGGGCTCCGTCTTGGTAGGTGGCCAACGTTGTGCTTCCAAGGGCGCCGATGAACCAAACCTTTCCTTCAGTATCACTCACGGCCAAGGCGCAAGGTGCGTTGATTGGTTTCACTTCCTCGTCCGCTGATATGACAAGGCTCTCAACGGTTCCACCGACGACAAGGTCCGTGCCAGATTGAGCAAAACCATGGAATATACCCGTTCCGAACATCTGGACGTTACGCAGCACGGGTGTGTTTGCGTCTCCTGCCCAGGTGATCCATCCTAGGACGGGTCGAGATTGGGGCGAGGCTGGGCTTGAACCGTCCGCCCCTGACGTGCTCGAATGCGTTCCAATGGCCGCCCAAAGGCCATCTGAATGTGCTTCTATGTGGTGCCAATGGACGCCCGATGACATGGACATGGCAGGTGTGGGAACGCCAGCAACAATGCCTCGGAACGATGTACTGCTCCCTTCCATGGTCAAAAGAAGCCGATCCGTTGAGGTTGCACCGACTCGGTCAGCGACATCATGAATGGTGAAGGTCTCGTTGAACGAGGTGTAATCGTAGGTGATCATCATGTTGCCTTGAAGCCCTATCAATTGGTTGGCTTCAACTGAAAACACAAGTTCACCGCCCGGCATGGTCTTGATGAAATTTACTTGACCACCAATATCGTTGGTTTCAGGATTGTAAATGGCGCTGCTCGTCCCATCGGCATGTTCGGTAAACATGTGGTAGCCGGCGTTTGGAGCATACACAAGTGCCGTGTATGCGCCTTCCTCATCGTGGTACTCAATTTCAGTCACCAAACCCCCTTCATGCAAGGCTTCGACTTTGACAATTTGGTCGCCAACAAAATGCTCAGTGGCGTCGATGGCGAAGGCTCCAAACACCACAAACACCGCAAACAACGACAGGGTGAGCCACTGGTGTTCGGATTCCTCCTCAAGGAGACCCCTCAATCCGCCAGCCATGAGGTGGGCTGGGAGCGGCGCATGATGAAGACTTTGCTTCAAGTGGGTGGCAGTTGGTGTTGAAGGAATTGAATTCGTGTGCGGAGATATCATAAGGGGAGCATTGGTCGCAGGCATGCTTGGAGGCATACCTATGGCACGTAAACCAGCAGTGATGTACCGCCGTTTGAAAGGCCCAGCCTACACCCGCCGAAAGTACATCGGTGGTGTACCCAACAACCGTATCATGCAATTCCACGTCGGTAACCGCCGTGCTGCGGAGACTGGTGAGTTCCAGGTGGTCCTTGAACTCCGAGCTGATAACGATGTTCAGATTCGACACACGGCCCTTGAAGCCGCTCGTGTCGTGTCAAACTCCACCATCCGTAAGGAAGCTGGCGCCCAGGGCTATGCCCTTCGTATTCACACCTTCCCACATCATGTCCTCCGAGAGAACAAGCAAGCCACCGGTGCCGGTGCTGACCGTGTTTCTCAAGGTATGCGCTGTGCATTTGGTAAGAACGTCGGAACGGCTGCTCGTGTGAAGCGTGGTCAGCGTGTGATTTCCATTCATGTCGACGCACCTAACTACCTCACTGCTCGAGATGCTCTTCGCAAGGCGAGCATGAAATTCCCTACGCCGTGCACCGTTCGCCTCATCCGTGGACACGAGCACCTCAAGGGTCTCATTTGAGCCGAGAAGAATTATTTGCCCGGCACCTCTGTTTTGGGGCAAGGGCTCCACAACGTTGAGAGGGGAAAACCATGAGAATCGCTGTCGTTGTGCCAGAGCGTTGCAAACCGAAAAGCAACGCCTTTGAGTATTTGGAACGGTGGTCGAAAACCTGCTCGATGGATTGCATCGTGGTTGAAGGAAAGACCATCAAAATCTCTGAGTTCGCCTGCCCACCGTGCATCATTCGAGCAAAGTTGTGCCCGGATGATGCGGTGATGATCATCAATCTACCCTCGGAACTTGACACGGACATGATTCATCGTTTTTCGTTGAACGGGTTCCGCCTGTTCCGCCTTCCAACGCCGAGTCAAGAGCGTGTTGTTGGTATTCTTGGTCCCAATGGAATGGGGAAATCAACAGCCATGAGCGTTCTTTCGGGGCGCCTTGTTCCAAACCTTGGTGATTGGGAAAACAAGGAACCTGAATGGGGTGAAGTGATTGAAACCCTTCCCCGGGGCGAGCTTAGAGATTTCCTCACGGCCGTCGAAAAGAAAACGGTGAAAGTTGCCCTTAAACCTCAAAATGTTGACCGAATACCAAAACGTGTCGAAGGGACCGTCTCCTCTCTTCTGAAGAAAGTTGACGAACGGGGGCTGTATGACGAGATGGTCGTCAACCTGGGCATCGATCACCTTCTCGAACGCACCTTGAATCAACTCTCAGGTGGTGAACTTCAACGGGTCGCCATTTGTGCCACGCTGCTTCGAGATGTGGACGTTTATTTCTTTGACGAACCCTCCTCGTACCTCGACATCTTTGAGCGGATGCGAATCGTGAAAATCATCCAAGAATTGGCCGAGGAGAAGCGTGTCATCGTCATTGAACACGATCTAGCGGTTTTGGATGTCCTCGCTGACTTGACCCACGTCGTCTATGGAGTCAAGGGCGCCTACGGTATTTTCACGCCCGCCCGTAACACAAGGAAAGCCATCAATGCCTACCTGGATGGCTACCTTCCAGAAGAAAACGTCCGTATACGCGACAAGCCCATCAAATTCCTTCGCCATCGAGACCGCACGGCCGAACGAGGAACTCCCGTGGTGAGTTGGGGCGGCTTGGAGAAAAAGTTAGGTAATTTTCAACTTACTTCTGGCGAAGGGGCCGTACACCGCTCAGAAGTTGTCGGTGTGGTGGGTGCAAATGGTACTGGGAAATCCACCATGATCAAAATCCTCGCAGGAGAGCATGAGTACGACGAAGGTTGGGTTACCGCTGATGCTACCATCTCTTACAAGCCACAACACATCGATGTTGACTTTGATGGAACGGTCCAATTATGGCTTGATAGTGAACTTGGACCACGCTGGCGAAGCGGGGAATTCCACGTCAATGTCATCAAGGCCCTTGGCGTTGACCAGCTTCTTCCAAAGCGTGTCAAGAAACTCTCCGGTGGTGAGCGTCAATCCGTATCCATCGCCCTTTGTCTTGGAAGGGACGCTGACCTTTACCTCTTGGATGAACCCTCTGCTCACTTGGACGCCAACGCTCGTATGGAAGCAGCCAAAGCCATTCGCCGAACCATGGAAGCCAATGAGAAGTCAGCCTTTGTCATTGACCACGATGTGTATTTCATCGACATCGTCTCTGATTCCTTGTTGGTGTTTGAGGGACAAGGTGGTGTTGAAGGAAAAGCGACAGGTCCTTACAACCTACGTGAAGGCATGAATCACTTTCTTTCTGGAGTGGACGTTACCTTCCGTCGAGATCATGACTCGCGGCGCCCTCGAATCAACAAAATCGAGAGCCGAAAAGACCGACAACAACGAAGCAGTGGTGACTATTATTCCTACGATGCATGATGTGAGGCGTACATCTCCTCTTCCTATGGAGGTGGGAGCATACCAGTAGGTCTTCCACCACGAGGTGGCCCGCTTGGCCGGACTCGAGGGCGACTCTCAGCGAGCGCTCTCACGACCTATTTGCGGTGCCCGCAACAATGGTTACTGGGCTATCAGGTTGGTCTCCGAGGGGCCACTCGACCTTCTCAAATTCTCGGAATTGTGCTTGAGGATGCCCTTTGTGAACTTTTGATGATGCATCCGCCTGAAGTCTCATCTTTTGAAGAACTTCGAGACTGGGCGAACACCCAACTCGATGATGTTTCCATTTCGGCCATGGAAACGGGGACAAAGGCTTGGGACGAGGTCCTTTGGAAATCAGCCGATGATGCTTGGGAGGCAGTCTCTGTTTCTTCGTTGAAAGAACGACTAGCAGGTGGCCTTGAGATTTTTTTTGAAGAGGTCAAAGCATGCTACGGTGCGGGAGGGGGTCCGTTCCTAGAGGTTCGTCGAACGAACACCCAACCGTTTTCTGTTCCCGAACCCTCTCTTGGTTCTCCTCCATCTTTTCCTCTTCCTGAGAAGGTTCGAGACGTTGAACTTCGCTCATGGGTTGCTTCCTCCTCTCCGGTATGGTCACAGAAAGGCTCTGACATCACATGGCATGAGGCTTGGGAATGCGCTCGCCCGTGGTTCAAGGACCCGCGTGTCCACCAACCACAACGGCTCTATCACCCTGATGGCTGGGCCTCTGGGGAACTGGATCTGGTGTTGAGATGGGACGGTCGCATTCGAATTGTTGACATTAAATCGGGTAATCCCGGGTCAATGTTTTCCTCGTCGCTTGAACACCAGCTTCGGTTCTATGCTTGGCTCTGGCATGCAACCCACGAGGGGGAAATCGTTGCTGAAATGGAAGGGTGGTATTTGGAAGCCAGTGCTCGTGTCCCCTATGAGGTGCCAACCGCCGAGGAGATGGATGAATTAACGGAGGCTTACGCACAACATCATCGTTCGATGCAAGGCCATGCTTCTGGCGTGATGCCGTTTCCTGCCCCGCCTGAATCTGCCTGTGATGGCACTGCAGCAGGATGTGTATGGTGCGGTGTCTCTCGTTCCAACGATGAGGATTGGGAGGTTCCAGAACACCTTGATTGGATACGCCATCTTCCTGATGTCAAGATTGCTGCCCCCTATGCACCGCTCGGTCAAGTGCAGGGGAGGGTAGCCGTCACCGGTCGTCTAACGGGGGCATGGGGGCCGATGCCGAACCATTTTTCTGAACATGTTCTTGGAGCCGTGTTGGTCGTCGGCAATCAACACATAACGCTTGAAGAGAGCGAACCGGGGGCTTTTCCCGACCTTCATGAACACCTTGAGCAAGAGGTGCTTGTCATCGATGCCCTTCCAGGAGTATGGAGGGACCAAGCTCGTTTGTACGTTGACCGTTCGACGAAGTTGTTGAAACCAGAAGGGATGGAAGATTCCGAGATTCCGGAACTGACCCGCCTCGGTCTGTTGCGCACGCGGGCGAATGTCAAAGGGCATGTCTTATCCATTCGCCGTCGCTCTGGTACCCGAATTGACGGGAAACCATGGACCATGCTCTCCATTATGCTGTGGGATGGCCACCATCTTGCCGAAGTGGTGGCTTTCGGCGCCAGCATTAACCAACGCCTCCTTTCCCTTCGTCCCGGAGACGGATTGGCGATGACGGGCGCGGAGCTCGGGTGGCGTTCAGGCATTCTTCAGTTGCGAATCGACAATCGAAAGACACGAATGGAGACCTTCTCCGTTCGATGAGACAGTTGCATTGCACTCAGCCTTCAAAAAGTGTGGCCCATGTGTAGGTGTTATGCCCGTCCACATGGCCGACAGTCAACGAGATACTGTGGGTCCTTACAACCGCATGTCTGCCAGCCAGGCCAATGCCTACAAGGCCTGCCCTCGGCTTTGGTTCTATCAAAAGGTGTACAGATTCAAAATGCCCCAGATCCCAGTCCTCTTCGTTGGGAGGGCAGTTGAAGAAGCGGTTTGCAGGGTTTTACGAGAATCACCAGGATTTGTCGCGGCCAACTCCAGTCATGACGCTCTTGCCCCCTCTCCCTACCACGAAAATGGGGAGCCTTGCACCGGTCAAGAACAATCTTGGCCCGCCGTCGGTTTGATGCCATTTTTTCCGAACGAACGTCCACAATCAAGGGCCGAACTCCAAGTCTGGGCGACTGAACGCGCTCAATCCCACCTCCCTCCTGCCCTCAAAAGGATGCAAGAGCAATGGGAAAAAGACGAACGAAAGGCAGGCGATTGGAGCGAAGTTGACTCGAAACGTTGCCTTGATATGGTCCTCAGTGCCATCGATTTCCATCTCGATGAAGTTGAGCGTTGCTTCAAGGACAACGGCGGGCCAGGATTGGACGTTTGGCGTCAAGGAGAACGAGGAGAGTGGCCTGCGCCGGACGGTTTCCCGCACGAGCCCTTCACAGGAGGGCATCCTCTCGCTGGCGAAGGAGAGGTTTCATGGACGGAGGCTTGGGAGATTTCTCGCCCTTGGTTTGTCGACCCTGATGCACCTTCGTTTACCATGAACGCCATTCATCCCGACCACTGGTTCCAAGGTGAGTATGACCTTGTTTACCGTTGGACGGGCACACCAGTCATTGTGGACCTCAAAGCAAGTGTTGGAGCCAACGACCGCTCAGGAGATTATGTCGACCAACTCAATATCTACGCCATGCTTTGGCATGTGACTCATCAACGAGCAGAAGAAGTGAGTGGTCTCCAAATTTGGTACCTCGGCCACCCCAGCATCAAAACCGTTGACGTCCCCTCGGTGGAGGAAATGGAGGCCATTGAAACAGAGATGAAAGGACTCTGGGATTTGCTCAAAGCTGAACCACCATCTCGAGACGAATGCCCTCCTAAACCAAAACCAATGCGAGGTTTTGCACCCGGAGGTAAAGCGACGGAAGCTCCTGATGAATCACGTTGCGAACGTTGCGATTGGCGGAGTGTATGTCCTGGCGGAACGGGGACTGACGAACGACGCTTGCCGTCCTCGGTTCAACTTCCCGGTGCCAGCCAGCGAACGCCTTTGCAGGACATTGGTCCCCTCAACCCGAGGGCTACTGTCCGTGGAGAGTTGTTTTCCGTTGGTTATGTGAAAAACGGGGTGCCGCTGAAGATGATGCTCAAGCAAGGCACCAATACCGCTCACATCCAAGTCGTGTCCATTTCGCAATCCGATGGTTCGCCAACCGTAGCCGTTCCGGCCATGAAGGGTGCAAAGGTTCTCCTAAAAGACGCCGTGTTCACCATAAACTGGAAGGGCGAAATTGTCCTCAAAATGGATCCCTTTTCACAACTGGTTGCGGATGATGATCCATCGATTGAATCCTTTGATCTTTTTGACTATCAAGCCAAACACAACGTGGGCGGGACGGTGGTCTACACCTACGAAAAGAGCGGCGTGGGTAAAACAGGGAAAGCTTGGTCGCGAAAAGGATTGATGCTGATGGACCATTCGGGTGCTTGTAAAGTCGAAGGATGGGCTGATGATTGGAACCATCAATACACCATGTTGGAAGTTGGAGATGTTGTCGCCATTGGAAATCTAGGGCTTGATGCTTGGGCCTCGGAAGTGCGCTGCGATTACACTCGTAATTCACGCTTGCAAATCATTGAACGCGTTGAGCGTTCAGCCGCCTGAAGAAATGGTGGTGACGAGCAGATTGACCGCTTGATTGAGTGGCGTTGCGTGAGGAAGGACGGTTCCATCATAACTTACGATTACCATCGATGGAAGGATGCCTGCTGCTTGCAAAGCCGTTCGGACGGTGGTACCTTGCTCGACCTCAACCACGGCATCGATGTCGGTCCCATGAAAGTGAATCTCCATGGTTCGGCGAGCAAACATCATGCTTATGACCGTGGCGCTAGACCCTCATCTTAGAGCCGAGGTCGCATAGCCCGGTATTGCGGTGGATTCGAAATCCACTGTCCCTTGGACGCGGGGGTTCAAATCCCTCTCTCGGCGCTCGAAATCACATATAGAACGCATCATGGGATGCGGTCATCTCGCCAACAAGGTCCTCTTCGGTCTCCGGGGCGATGGCCTTGAGTTTGTCTCGGAGCCATTCATTGCCATTGGTCGGTACCGTCAATCCGAATCCGAACCATTGTTCCAAATGCTCAATCATTCGTTGAGAGCCGAGGATGTCCTCGCTGTTTCCAACCGTGGTTGCGATGATGCAAGCAGAGTTGATGTCATACAGTGGCCCCATGGAGGCCAGAAGGGCTGCTAGCCCGATAGCGCCGGACCTGGGCTCGTTCCTTCGCACATCTACTCCCATCGATTCCATGTCGATGCGGAAGGCGGCTGAACTGGCCACGGCAAAGGTTTCCTTGATCTCTGGTTTGTCGATCATGCCTGCAAGTACGAACGCGTTTGAGACCTCCCCATCTTGCAAGAATCTCATGACTTCCCGTGCGAGCATGGATTGCTGACCTGGTTCATTGGGTTGCGCTTTTCCGGTCAAGGTGATGAGTGGGTTTTCACCCCTCGTGGCAACGTGTTGAACAGAAAAATGCGGAGGTGCAAGCAATCCATCTTCATCAAGTTCAGCATGAGGGGGCAATCCCACAGGGTGAAGTCGTGCTATCTCAACGCTCTCGTGAAGGTCACAAACAGAATCCACGGCCACCTTGCCAATGTTGGCCACGCCTGGAAAGGCAATCAGGACCGTGGCTCCTTTGGGCAGGGCAGTTGTGTTGTTCCGCCATTCAATTTGCATGGTCATGAACGGCTGAACCCGTCAACACGCGTTATAATGTTTGACATCGGTTCAAGGTGTCTGAGGACGGTTTGGATGGTTCAAACCATCGTCCGTCACTCTTCTTCAAGCGAATGGCTTTGCTTCATTTCATCCAAACTTGGAAGCGTGGCAAGTTGAGATGGCCAGTCTTTGTTTTCAACGCCTTTCATCTTTCTTCGCAGAGCTGCACGATTGTCCTCAGGCGACCACTTGAGAGGAGCCGCTGCCTGAGCGCGTTCACCGCATTCAGGACAGACGGTTCGGAGCGAGAAGGCGCCACAGGTGAGGCATTGTTGCATGCGTTGCTTGGCCATGGACTCACTCCCTTTGTGCGATTGCTTCCCCGCCTGCAGCGGCCATGTGATTCACAACGGCTTCGGTCGCTTTTTCCCAGGTGGTTTCAGCGACTTTGAAATCGGGGGCTTTCAATTCGATGCGATAGCATGGCGCTCCATCGTAGAAGCATTTGACATCGATTTCTTCTTCTTCGTTGGTCAAGGACTCCGCTGCTTCCAGTGCGGAGCGAATGACTGAGACTCCATCAACGACGTTGATGCTGAGTGTGAGTGTACCTCGTACCTGAACAAAGGGAGGGATGATGTTTTCAATGGCAATTTCGATGAACGGGGCCATCCATTCGCCCTCAAATCCAGCATTTTCAAGGGCGCCTTCTTGCATGGCAGCCTCTTCAAATGCAGCATACAATCCACCAAAGGCATCCATGAGTTCAGCGGCTTGTTCGTTCATCACCTCTTCGTTCCAACCAACCTTTTCGGCAAGAACTTTCAACAGTTGCTGAGCTCGTTGTTCGTTTTTCCATTCTTGGAGTCGCCCACGTCGGCGTTCTTCGGAGACGGACTTTAGAGAGAGTTCCAATGAGGTGCCATCTCGGCGGGTACGCATGACTTTGCAAATCACACGCTGGCCTTCACGAACGAAGCCTCGGATGTTTTTGACCCAACCTGAGGCGATTTCGCCAATGAAAATGAAACCTTCAATCCCTTCGAATTCGTCAAGGTCAACGTAGGCGCCGTTTTGTTTGACGGTCTTGATGGTGGCAACGACCAATTCACCCTCATCGGGTGTGGCGCCATCTTGGATTACCATGGAGGCTCAGCCTCCTCAGTTCAGTGCTTCAACGACGGTGCAACCAACCAGATCGGCCTTTCCACCCGCTGGTTTGGTCATCGTAGCGCTGCAAACATCGCACGTAATGGCCGTGGTTGCTCGGGAGAAAATGATGGATTCGCTTCCACAATCGCGGCAACTTACTCGGAAAAATAATTTGGTCATGGAGTACACCTCAGCGGTCAATAAGTTCGAATTTCTTTGCACGCTTGCAAGGAGCGTAGTGGGCTTTGCCCGTTTCTGTGCATCGGTAGAGGATGTTCACGCGCTTGGTTGGCTTCTCACGACCGTCTGGCTTTGGACGAGGGAAACCTCGGTATCCCGCCATAACTCGACGGAACCGTCGCTGACCCCAGCGAAGTTCGGAAGCTCGCCTTTTCTTGACACGTTCAACCGTGTGGAGGGTGTGCTTACCAGCAGAAGGACTGTAGCGCATAACTTGACGGGGTCGCTTTACCATGAGAACACCTAAGCATTCAGCCCACAGAGGTGGGGTATTTATGCCCTCCGCCATGCATTCAGGACAGAATCGCAGCACTGTGTTCACGCGGGGAGGATTCTCTATAAATCTAGGAGGTTAGCACACGGCATGGAAGAAGCGACGCAAGCCTTCGTTTTCTTCTGGCTAGCGGGTTTGTTTGTTGTTTTTGGTACCATGATTGGTTTCTTTTCCAAGGTTCATTGGCAACGACGTTCTGGAATGGTTCTTTTGGTTCTCGGCTTGCTTTCCTTGATGGCTACGCCTTGGACCCTTTCCTTTTCCCCCTCGAGTTCATTTGGGCATTTGCTTGGTAGCCTCGTCGGGCCAGCGGTCTTGCTTGGAGTTGGATTTTACCTCATCACTTTCTCTGGAAATGTACCCGTTGGTCGGCTCAGCAAAGGGGATCGGACCACGGGTGTCGTCATGGTCATGTTCGGTGTTCTTTGGCTTGAAGCCATGCATTGGTGGATTCTCACGCCGATGTATCCCGGTGAAGTGAACCGTTATTGGCTTATTTTCTGGCCAACGATGTTGTTGGGAGTTCTGGCCATCTCCACAGGGGCTTTTGCCGTCATTGGTTTGGTTGGTGATAGCCGTGAACGAGAACAGCGGTTAATGCTGCTCGTCGCCTGCTTTTCATCGCTCTTGCTCCTGTTGGGGGCCATGCTTGATGGTCCAAATGTGGCTCACGAACAATTTGCTAGTGAAGTCCTCTTGGCGGCAGCGGACATCTTTGGGGCCATGGTTGGTGCGGCCTTTGCCATCCTCCTTTTCGCCATCGTGCTTGCAATTTACGAAGCTCAGCAGCCGGCGCCAAAACGGCTTGACCCGCCTACGGCAACTCAACTTGAACAAGCGAGTCAAATCATTGCCCACAACCTTGGAGGTGTGACCGAAGATGAATGATCCATCTCCTAATCACTCTCTTGCACGACTGTGTCTAATGGTCCTATTCCCCCTCCTGTCACTCCTTGCCATCGTCTTGTGGCTTTCTGACGGTTCGACTGAAGGCACCTTCATCCGATTTACCAATGCCCTCTTGACATCGTTTACCCTGTTTTCTTTCATGTTGTTGTTGACCCTCTTCGTCTATGGCGATGCTCGAAAACGACCGATTGCCCCGTTGGTTGGGATGTTGATGAGCGTTCTTTTGGGCCTTGGGCTTACGCTGTTCTTCCTCTCCCAAGGCGAACTCTTGATGGAAGACAATGGCTCGGTACGGGCTCAAGCACTTTCCAACACGATTCGGTTTGGGACCACGGTGATTGGATTGAGCCTTGCTGTGGTCGTTGTGGGGGGTACATTGTTTGCAAGTTTGATGAACGGTCCTCGCCAAACCATTCACTTTGAAGAGGAATGAATAGCGCCAGATGGCGTGCCGTTGATTTCATAAGGGGGAGGTCGGTGGGCAAGTCGTTCAGGTGAGGTCATGTCCAAAGGTACACCATCCATGGGTAAGCGACAAAAGACCACTCACATTCGATGTCGAAGGTGCGGACGCAACTCCTATCACAAGCAGAAGAAGGTCTGCGCAGCGTGTGGATATGGAGAGACTGCGAGGATGCGGAAATACAACTGGTCCAAGAAGAGTCACCGCCCCAAGGCTTGATTCATTCTCATCGCAACGATAAGAAGCAACCTAGGATTGGTTGGCACGAGGCAAACGCATGTGTGGCATCCTCGGCATCGTTGGGCAACACGGCTCGCACGTGAATCAACTGCTCTATGACGGCCTCACGGTCCTTCAGCACCGAGGCCAAGACGCAGCTGGAATTCTCACCGACACCGAAGGTCATTTCAGACTTCGAAAGTCCAACGGTTTGGTTTCGGACGTTTTTTTCAAGCGCCACATGCTTCGCTTGGAAGGAAACGTGGGCATTGGGCATGTTCGCTACCCAACAGCAGGTTCATCTTCCAGCGCCGAAGCACAGCCGTTCTACGTGAACTCACCTTACGGGATTGCATTGGCTCACAATGGTAACCTCACGAACGCCGAGGAGTTGGGCCGATTCATACGCGATGATTGCATGAGACACATCAACACAACAAGCGACTCAGAGTTGTTGCTCAACGCTCTGGCCGTAGAATTGGGAGAGCGGACATCTTCGCTCAGAATACAAGGCAACCCCCATATGAACATCGAAACCGTGTTCGGGGCAGTTAGTGCCGTGAACGATCGCGTGCGAGGGGGTTATGCCTGTGTTTCGGTCATTTCCGGGTACGGTTTACTGGCGTTCAGGGACCCAAACGGCATTCGTCCTTTGGTCTATGGAATGCGAGAAATCGAGGGAGAGACCGAATACATTGTCGCCAGTGAAAGCGTTGCAATAACGGCCCTCGGTTTTGAAATCGTGCGAGACGTTCTACCGGGTGAAGCCATCTTCATCAGTGCCTCGGGTCATTTGTTTTCCCGTCAATGCTCAGAACCTACCAACTACACGCCTTGCATCTTTGAACACGTCTACTTTGCACGACCAGATTCTGTGATTGACGGGATGTCCGTCTACCAATCTCGCTTGAATCAAGGACAGCGTTTGGCCGAACGCCTTCTCGAATCGTGGTCTGACCATGACATCGATGTGGTGATCCCCATCCCAGACTCAGGAAGAATTGCGGCCCTGCAAATGGCAAAAACACTCAACCTTCCTTACCGAGAAGGTTTTGTCAAGAACCGTTATGTTGGACGCACCTTCATTATGCCAGGTCAAGCATTGCGCGAAAAGTCCGTTCGCCGAAAGCTCAACGCCATTGAGAACGAGTTCAGAGGAAAGAACGTTCTGCTTGTCGATGATTCAATCGTGCGAGGCACAACCAGCGCTCAAATCATTGAGATGGCTCGGGACGTCGGCGCCTCGAAGGTGTATTTCGCCTCAGCAGCACCACCGGTTCGCCACCCCAACGTGTACGGGATTGACATGCCAGCCGTGAACGAATTCATTGCCAATGGCCGTTCTATTGAGCAAATCAACGAAACCATTGGCAGCGACCGTCTGTTCTACCAAACGCTTGATGATTTGATTGAGGTCACGCAACAGGAAGGCTCGGCAGTCTCTGCCTTTGATTCAAGTTGTTTCAACGGAGAATACGTCACTGGAGACATTGATGACGCCTACTTGCAGAAACTCTACGATGCACGAAACGATGCTGCGAAAGGACAATCTCATGTGGATGATGCAGTGATTGACCTTCACAACGATGAAGCCTTGTAATGAAGAAACAGCACAGGCGAGTTCTTTTGAACGACCGTGCACACCTCTCACCATGGTCTCTACCCGCCGAGTGGTTTCCCTTCTCACTCCGGAGGAAAAGATTGCTCACCTTGCCCTTGACCATGATCACGACCTCTTGGCCTGGGTAGAGGGGAGCCGTTCGGTTCATCTCGGGCGACTGAATGAAGATGGAGAACTGGAACATCTGAATGTGTTTTCATCCACAAACACGGTCTCCTTTCTCTCCTTCCATCGGTCGCATTTGGTGGTTGGAGACGACATCGGCGCCATCTGCTTCTACGATCATGAGGGCACCCTGCTTGAGTCTCAAGACGTGGATGGAGGCGTGCAAACCTGCCGCTTCATGGGCCTCAAAGCTGTGGTGCTTAGTGGCATGGGTGAAGTGGTTCTCATTCAATTTGAACGGCCACAAGTCAACCTCTCAAGGTCTTTGGAATTGAACGATGTGTTGCAGTTAGCCGTCCATTCAGATCGTATTTACGTCGCTGAACAAGGGGGAAGGGTTGTTGGCATGGATGAGGCAAAGATCGTCTGGCATCGCCCCGCTCGAGGAGACCATGGTGAGCGAATCACTGGGCTCGGATTAACCCGAGGGGGGCGGCTCTTTTTGACACGGGAAGGTCATGCTTTAGTGGCGGGTGATGAAGAAGCGATTGAATTTGAACTCTGGTCCAACGATGCATTGCAGGTTCGATACGATCAACGTATGCGATTACTTACTTCGGCGGAATCGCCTTTGGGGGCCGTCTTGGGTTTCGATGATGGGACCGTTCATCGTCTCTTGGAAGACGGTACAATGGAAGAAGTGTTGAACACCGGCCATCCCGTTTTTTCTTGCGCAGAATACCAAGGAGAGGTGGTGGCGAGTTCATGGTTTTACATCCACGGGATGGTTGACGGACAAGCATGGAAAGTAGAGCATCAAGGCATGCCAGAGATGTTTTGCTATCACCCTGCGCATCGTCGGTTGGTGTTTGCTGGAGACGACCAAAATGATTACACTGCTCCCGAACCCGTTGGAATGATGGATCTAAAAGAAGATGTCTTTGAAGCGGATACTTCGGACCTCTCACAATGGTTTCAGGTTCAAGCAACGGCCCAACCTCTCTCAGCGGAGGAACTGTATGGTGATGACGACGATATCCTTGAATTCCTCACCGAAGACGAGCGTGCTTCATTTTCCTCCACTCCTGAATCAACGGTTGCACCTGAATCATTGATGGCCGCCATGGAACAAAACATTGGGTCATCAAACGACCAACAACGAACACTTGACGAAGATGATTTGCTGGACGAACTCAACAGCGTCGAGGCGTTCACGCTGGAGGAAACGGATGATTTATTGGATGCGCTTTCTGCCTCAGTGAAGGAAACCATCCCTCCTCGGGCTCTTGCAGGGGATGACCAACGTCATGTCGCCGATAAGGATGGCGCCTGTGTTGTTCTTTTGGATGGAAGGGGCTCTTATGACCCGCACAATCGAATCGCTGGTTGGTCTTGGTACGATGAGCGTGGTCAAGAACTTACAAACGCCGCCCAGGTGAAACTCAAACTCCCAATTGGCCAACATCGGTTTGAACTTCGGGTGGTTGACGAGGATGGTTCGTGGACCATGGATTCCTTGGTCGTTCACATTTTGGATGGCTCAACCTCTTGAAGGAGTCGTTCCTGCGCAGACCATGGCGCTGAGCGAACCGTGGATTGACCACTTTTTCGTCGGGCCTTTGCAGATGCGATGCTCCGTCGTCACGGATCGAGCCAGCGGTGATACCATCATCATTGACGGTGGAGATGAACCACAACGGATCATTGACTGGGTTGACGGGTACCGTGGCTCGGGTCCAAACTGGACCACTGGCCCTGAAAACAAAGCCACGGCCGAGCAACAAAATACGCCGCAGCGTCGAGTTGTTGCCCTTGTGAACACGCATGCTCATTTTGACCACAGCGGCTTCATTCCTGCCCTCCGTGACCACTACGACGTGGATTGGTTTCTCCATCCGGATGATAACTATCTCCAAACATTAGCCCAAACCTCCGGGAGAAGGTACGGCCTTTCACTTCCAGAACCCGCCGTTGCCGACCAAGCCTTTGCAGCGGGGGAACGGTACACCTTCGGGACCATCGAGCTTCGTGTGCTTCATACTCCCGGTCACACGTTGGGAGGTTGTTGTTTACTCATTTCTGTCAATGATGGGCCCGACCATGTCTTTGTTGGAGATACCTTGTTTGCTGGTTCCGTGGGTCGAACCGACATCGCCAATTCTGGAGGGGATTTCGACCTTCTTGCCAATTCAATCCATACTCAACTCTGGCCACTTGATGACACTACCGTCGTTCACCCAGGACACGGTCCGCTGACGACGATTGGCCACGAAAAGCGAACCAACCCCTTTGTGGGAGACCCCGCAGGAAAGGGCGGGACGTTCGGCTTTGGAAAGTACGCCTGATCAGTCCATCATGCCTTTCAGGCTTTCATGAAGCACCGGGAGTGCCTCTTCCCAAGTGGCTACAATGCCGTAATCAGCGTGTTGGAAAATCGGGGCGTCAGCATCTTTGTTGATGGCCACGATGTACTTCGAAGAGCGCATTCCAGCGAGATGTTGAATCGCCCCAGAAATGCCAACGGCGATGTAGAGGTTCGGATTGACGGTTTTTCCAGTCTGTCCAACCTGCATGGAGTGTGGGATGGCTTCCCATGTGTCAACGGCTGCTCTTGAAGCGCCAACGGCGGCTCCGATGGTGTCAGCAATCGCTTCCAAATGCGTGAAATTGTCTGGAGACCCCATGCCTCGTCCTCCAGAAATCACGATGTTGGCTTCTGATACGTCAAGACGCTCGGAGGCTCGGGCCATGAATTCTTGAACCGCCGTGGCCACATTTCCGTCGGTCGCCAAGATCTGGTGATCCATTGCGCCACCTTCGGCCGGCGTGAAGACGTTCGAGCGAACGGAGATGACAACAGGGCCCGTGGCAGACACGGTTTGCATGGCCTTCCCACTGTAGACTGGAGAGGTGATCTCCCCATCTTGAATTTTCACGGCGTCCTGCACCACTGGAATATTCCTTCGAGCGGCCAATCGTGCTGCCATGTCTTTGCTTTGAGGACTGGCTCCTGTAATGATGGTTCCTATTGGGATGACGCCATCAAGCGCACTCGCCCATCCACTTGCATCGTAGTGGGCAAAGGCGCCAGATTTTGCGGCGATGATGTTTCCTGCCCCCATTCCGGCTGCACCTGATGCTTGGTTCGCATCTGTGCATGGCACGACAAGGGTGGGTTCCCCTCCGAAAGTTTTGGCGGCGCTGACCAGTTCAGCTGTGCTTGGGTGGACGGCGTTGTTGTTCATTTCTGCAATTACAATTGTTTGTGTCATGGTTTCACCTCAAAGGACGTTGGCTTCATCTCGAAGCAGGTGTGCGACCTCAGCCGCTGCGGCGCCACCCTCGTAGCTTTTACCGGCAGGTTTGGCCTGCGGTAGAGCGTGGTTGACGATGGAAACAGTGGACGGCGGAGCCTCTATAGAAAGGACCTCTACACTGGCTCGCTTGGCTTGCATGATCCCTTTGACATTGGGTTTTCGAACTTTCAGGGATCCTTTGTCGCATGAAACAACTGCAGGAAGCGGTACACTGACTTGGGCGTTGCCACTTCCACTGGGCATGACCACGCTCAGACCATCTCCAAACGAAGTGCTGGAAACGTTGGAAGCGGAAGCCCATCCCATGCGCTCGGCCACACCTGGTCCAGTTGAGCCTGCACCGGTGTCCGCAGCGGATTTGCCGCAGTACACGACTTCGCCTCCAAGTTCAGCGACGGCTTGAGCGATGATGCTCTGGAGGGCGTTGGAATCCATGTCCCCACTTGCATCCACTCGAACGATACGGTCCACGCCAATGGCTTTGGCGTCTTTGAGAATCTTTTCTGCACCGGCACCGCCGACGGTCAAGGCGATGACTTCTCCACCTGCAGCCTCCTTGTGCTGTAGCGCCGTTTCCACAGCGAACTCGTCGTAGGGGCTCATGACCATTTTGACGGTTGAAAGGTCAACGCGGTCGCTGTTGACAACAATCTTGGCGTTCGTATCGGGTACTTGCTTGACGAGGACGATGATGTTGGGCATGCATTCAACTCCAATTCTTAAAAATGGCCACTAAGACTCAATTCATGAACCTTACCACCGAAGTCCCACGGGTAAATCTTGGGAACTTTGCAAGAGGTCATTGGTTAGAATTATGAACCGTCCCACCAGCGGAAGAATTCCATGTCCCCGCCAAAGAAGGTTGATGTCGGCCCCGAAGAACAAACCGTCCTCCGAGAATGGAGGGAATTGATCGTTGAGCATTACAGCGCAGACATTTCTCGATTGGAGGGCATGGAAGA